>Ga0116157_10000964_pt1 | contig 29318 bp, 21 predicted proteins | sample AD_UKC048_MetaG_FD_89882 | JGI IMG/M metagenome (GOLD analysis project Ga0116157, IMG submission 89882) | Active sludge microbial communities of municipal wastewater-treating anaerobic digesters from USA - AD_UKC048_MetaG | ecosystem: Engineered > Bioreactor > Anaerobic > Digestate | place: USA... | reverse complement strand
CCCGGCATTCTCGTGCTGCTCAAGGAAGTCTTCCTGCAGGCCCTGATCCAGCTGCTCTTTTCCTGAGCGCCGCGGCCTCAGTCACCGGTTTCGTAGGGCCAGCACACCGTGATGACCCGGGGGACCTCGCTATCCTTCACGATGACCTTGATCACGTCGCCGTTGAACCGGGCACCGACAATGGCCAGGCGGTCCCCGCCGCGGTCCGGCCACTTTCTGGTCACGCGTCCATTTGCGATCGCCTCGTGCACCTGCTTGATATAGATCCCGCGCGCGACCATCTGATCATACGCGTGTCGCGTCACATGAACTGTACCAGCAGCTATTTTTTCTGCGATCTCTTTGCGTCCCATCGCTCGTATTCCATCGAAGACGTGCGGTCAGCCGGCTTTCTGGAGTTCGGCGATCGCCTTGAACAGCAGATCGCGCTCCTCGGGATCGGCCACTTCGGGAAGATACTCCATCAGCCGCTGCATGTTGCCGGGATCGCCCTGCGCCGCCAGCGACCGGATCGCGTTGAACCGCACCAGCGGCGAGCCGTCGCGCAGCAGCCGCTCGAGCAGGACCGCCGCATCCTGGCCACGGATTCCCTTCAGCACATACGTGGCCGAGTCCCGCATTTCCACGCGGGGATCCTCGATCATGCCGCGAAGCTCTTCGAGAACCGTATCGACGCCGAATTTCGACATGCCCTTGAGGGCGTTGGCCCGCACCCGGTTGTCGTCGTCCCGCAGCAGCGTGATGAACACCGGGATGGCCTCCTGGTCGCCGTTCTCTTCAAGCGCCTCGACAGCATTCGCCCGAACGCGCGGGTGTTCCGAGCCGACAAGCCGGGCCAACACGGGTGTCAGCTCGGGCGCATGGCGAGCGGCCAACAGTTTCGGCAGCGTCTCGAGAACCGAACGGGAAGGAGGGCGCTCGATATATTCTTTCCAATATTCCATATCACCCGGCCCGGTTTCGCCGACGAGAAGCTGGATATCCCCATACTCCGCATCATCGGCAAGCTCCCGGATCCGGCCACCGACCGTCGAGGCGCCGGCTTCCGGCTCTGCGACGGGCGGCTCATGCACGGGAGGCAGCTCCATCGTGGACGGGGCCAGGTCGGAACGGGGCTGGTCACCGGAAGGGGGCTCGATGGGTTCCGGCATCGGCTCCGCGGGGGGTTCGGGATTCTGCACCGGGGCAGCGGCGATGTCTTCGGAAGACTGCCGATCCAGATCGGCAAACAGGTCGTCGTGGGATTCGCCGGCGGCCGCGCCTGCCGTCTCGCCCGGCATCTGCGGCAGCTCGACAGATGGCTCTGCCGGAATACCGGGAAGGGCCCCGAATTCACCGGGTGTCTCTTGGGACGGCTCGGAGCCCATCTGTGGCGTCTCGTCCAGCTGCTGGGGCGGTTCGACGGGCTCCGACGAAGTCGCGATGGATACCGTCTCGGGTTCTGCGGGACCGCCGGCAGCAACGAACTCGTCGTCGGGAACGGGAGTTTCGGCTTCGGGAGTTTCGGCCCCAGGCGCCTCGGCTCCGGCCATCGGCTCGTCAACCGGCACGGCAGGCGGTGTCGATACATCCGGCACGAGCCGCGTCATGCCGGCGAGGAACGCCTCGGTCTTCATGGTCTGTGAGCGAAGATGATCGCGGGCTTTCTGGGCATGGTACCGGATGGCGACATCCTCGGACATCACGTGGCCGTCCAGGGCGAGAGCCAGTTGCTGGAAATGCTTTTTCATCACGAACCGCATTGCCAGCACGTTTTGCATCGCCTCCGTCAGCAGGGCCTTGTCCTTGGCTCCCAGGCTTGATTGCATCGGGGTAATGCCATCCTCGATCTGACGATCGACCAGTTCGAACAGGCGCCACCATTCTCCGCCCTTTCCGGAGGCGGCGGCATCCGTCACGAGTTTCTCGAAACGCTCATACAGCCCGCGCACGATCAGCGCCCGGAGCAGGACATACCAGAGTTCTTCGGTACCGTGCCTGTTCCAGGCATGCTCGATGAAATCGATCGCTTCGCCCGTCAGGCCGACGGCATCGGCGTTCCGGTAAAACTCAACGAGAAGCCGCGTCATCTGGTCATCTTCGGGAAAAAGCGACATATACCGGCCCAGCACGGGCAGGAGCTCCGGGGTAATGGCCCGTCCCGCGAGCACGGATTTCCCGAGCTTCTCGATCAGCCCCCGGTCGTTCGGCCGGCCGGCCGCATAGCTCACGACAAACGCAAACTGAGCCGGCGTCGGGTTGGGCAGCGAGAGATACTGCCGGCCGAGCATCTCGACGGCCCGGGGATCGCCCGGATTCACCTCGAGAAGCTGTTCGGCATAACGGATTCCCTTCGGGGCGTTGCCGGTGGCGAACGAGCAGCGCGCCAGAAGAAAGAAGAGACGAAGCTTGTCCTCGTTATCGCGGGCGGCCGTAAACCGCTTCTCGAGCGAGCCGAGCGCGATGCCGGGGAAGATCCAGGCGACGATCGCGATCCAGCGCCAGTAGAAGCGTTCCCACCAGGCGAAAAAGATGTGCATGGTGCGGGCCAGCAGGTAGATGAAGCCGAGAATGACGAGCGGGGCGAACTTCCAACCGTGACGCCACAGCCAGAGAATCCGCGACGGCCAGGTCAGGAAGCGGCTGTTCGGCTCGATCGTCTGAGCGGCGGTGAGAAGCGCGTCGGCATCGGCATATCGGCCCTGCTTCAACGCCACCATCAGCTTCACGTAGGGTGGCCAGAAGCTTTTGGGCGCCTTCTCGGCAAGCCGGTCCGCCTCGGCGGTCAGGGTTTCGAGGGGCTTCCAGCCCAACTCATAATCAGCCACCAGGGCCATTTCCCAGACCCTGATCACCCGTTCGGTCGAGTCGGCGAGTGCCGGATTCCGGTTGAGCAGACGGCGCAGCTTCTCCCACTGGCGCGCCTCGAAGAGGCTCTGCGCCTCGTCGAACCGCTGGGCCACGAACAGGCGGGAGACGAGGATCTCCTGTTCGATGCGCTGGAGGCGCACCAGATGCGGAGGTGTCGCAAGCCCCATGGTGACGAACTCGCGCAAAATCTGACGTGCCGCGAGGATGTCCTCCCGGGCGACGGCGATATCGAGTTTGATCAGGAGCTCCTGGATCATCGCATTGCTGCGATCCGCTTCGCCCGCGGGACTGGCGGCAGAAGATGCCACGGTTTCGGGGGACAGCCGGGCAGCAAGGGTGCGCGCCTGGGGGTTGTGCGGATCGATACGGAGGATCTGCTCGCACATCTCGCGCGCGAACGCGGGCTTGCCCTCACGCACGGCCTTGAACGCCGCCGTGACCATCCCGTCGATCTGGCGCGCCATGCGAAGGCGCTTCTGAAGGGTCGGGAGCGACGGCATCGCGGGATCGAGCCGCTGGAGGCCGTTCAGCAGGAGTTGCGCCTGGCCCAGATCGCCGAGGCTGAGAGCGGCATCGATCCGGCTCACGACTTCAGGAGAGCGGCGCTTCGCCGTTTCCCGGGCAATCACCAGCAGCTTCGAGGCGGATGCCGCCCCAGCGTCGCCGTTCTGGGCAAGCAGTTCGAGACACTGCACCCGGTACAGGGGCATGTCGGATTGCGCATACAGTGTGTCAAGCCGCTCGACGACGTTCTTCCAGCCCGCCGGAAGAGGCTTGGGAAGCGTCAGCATGACCGTATCGAGCGCGGCCGGGGCTTCGGTGGCGGCGATCGGCGCCTGGTCGGGCCGCGAAAGCAGGAAACTCAGATATGCCAGCCAGATGGCGGGGTTCCCGGGAACGAGCTCTTTCGCCCGGCGGAAATCCCCGGAGATCTGGATAAGCTGAGCCTGTTCGAGGTCGGAAGAAGCCTCTGCCGCTTTCAGCGCGCGCTTCACGAGCACCTCGGCGAGTTTCGGCCGCAAAGACGTCGGGTCGCTCGCGACCGCCAGACTCGCCTCGAGCGCGGCAATGGCGGCATCGGGATCCTGGGAGGCGGGGGCGGATTCGGCGGCGCCGGCTGCCGGACGCACAAGCGGCGTTCCAGGCGCGGCATCGGCAACCCTGACGAAGGGACAGGTCAGAAACAGGGCAACGCCCACAAGGGACGAAAAGGTCGTCAACCGGCCACTCAACGCTGGTCGATCCGCCATGAGGTTCTTCTCCCCGCGCAGTCGCTCACATCACCACCCTGCCCGAGGGCCAGGGCGGTATTTTCGTTCATGATACCACACCCATCCCCGAAGAATGATTCCGGAAGATGGACGACAAGAAAAGAGGCGGGCCAGCCGTGTCACACGGATGGCCCGCCAACTATATACGATACTATATTTTACTTGATGCCATAGTGGCGATCGAGGTATTCATCCCACTGGGTGTCGCGAGCGAAGTCGAGGGCCTTGTAGAAGGCCCGGAACTGGCGGTAATCCGACGGAATCGGCAGGGCGACCGAGATGCCGGTCCGTGTCTCGACGGCACGGCAGGCGGCGACGGCCGAGCGGGCCTCTTCGGCGGTCTTTTCGAGAATGGCGGCGTTTTTCACGCCCGCAAGGCCGTCGATCCGGGACAAGCTCGCCTCGATATCCCAGTAGTAGTCTTTGCCGCCGTAGGACTCGCTCGGCGTGAACCGGTATCCGTCGGCGGAAGCGTTCATCAGCTCGAGAACGAATGCGTTGAAGGCGAAGGCGAGCTCGGCAGCGCGCGACATGTTCCAGTAGCCCATGTCCCGCATGCCGGCGGCGCCGGCCATACTCGCGGCAAATCCGGCGGCATCCGACGGAAGCTTCGCCTGGAGGGAACTCAGGATTCTTCCGTAGGGATACCCGTTGATCCCGGTCGTGTCGGCAGCCCCAACCATGATCTCGCAGGAGTTCCGGAACTGGTAGACGGCTTCGATCGAGCCGGGAAGACAGGCATCGAAGGCCAGAACCGACAGCGGCCGGTTCCCGTTCAACTGGGTGCGGAAGCTGTCGAGGACGGCGACGATCTCGAACACTGTCAGACAATCGTTGTCGGCATGGTCATACCCCACGAACCGGTCGTTCGGGTTGAACACGACTTCGCCGGGCCGGCTGCTGCCCGTGCCGCCCGTGCCGCGCCAGGAGAAGATGCCGCTGCCATGGCTGTTGATGATGAGGGCATACCGCTGCGCCGGATGGCGGGCGACAGCATGTTTGAGGAAGCCCCACAGCACCTTCGGGGAGCCCATGTTGACTTCCCCCGGCTCGCTCTCGACGGTGATGTCGCCCTTCTGGATCGAGTAGATCGAGGCCTCGCCGCCCTTGTTCGAGTTGAAGATCGAGCCGCGCGCCGTCCGGTCCTCCATCACGACCACTTCGCAGCCGGCCGGGGGGCCGACACGCTTCATCGCCTCGACATTGCGCCCGTTCGCATCCTGCATCACGGTGTCCTTGTCGTCGTTCACCATGTAGATGAGGATGGTCCAGTCGTTGAGGGCCCACCCCGTCACCGGGGCCATCAGAATCGCCAGAAGAACCAGAATCCGTCGGATTGCCTGCATCGTTGTGACCTCTCTGTCGGAAATTGCGTGAGCCGATCAGAGAGCAGGAATCGTGCCACCTCTTCGGCCATTTCAAACAGGCCTCGAGAGCAAGATTCTCACAGCCGGTGGGGAAATGGGTGCCGACAATTCGTCAGCGGAACGCCGAACCTCCGACACTCAGCGCATCAGCAGGATACTCGCGGCCATGACCATCATTCCCGACACCACCCCGAAGATGGAGAGATGATGTTCCCCGTATTTCTCCGCGGTGGGTAGCAGCTCGTCGAGCGAGATGAACACCATGATGCCGGCGACCCCGCCGAACAGAAAGCCGAACACCGAGTCGCTGAAGAAGCGATACAGCAGGAAATACCCGACGACCGCCCCGACGGGCTCGGCCAGACCCGAGAGGAAGGAGAGCAGGAAGGCCCGGCGGCGGCTTCCCGTCGCGTGGTAGATCGGCACCGAGACGGCGATGCCTTCGGGAATGTTGTGGATCGCGATGGCGACGGCGATACCCAGAGCCATCGTCGGGTCTTTGAGGGCACCGATGAAGGTCGCGAGCCCTTCAGGGAAGTTGTGGATCCCGATCGCAAGCGCCGAGAAGACTCCCATGCGCATCAGCTCGCGCTCGCGGCTGGCCGTCGGGGCAGGGACCGGTTTCACGGGAAGGGCAGTTCCCGGCTCCTGATCGTCGGGACACGCGAAATCCTCCCCCAGTTCCTCGACATTCCGGATTTCATGAGGGTTTTCGAACGAGGGGACGAGCTGGTCGATCAGCGCCGTGCCGATCATTCCGGCAAAGAAGGCCAGCACGGTGTAGATTTCCCCGGTGCGGGCACCGAACCCGGCGGTCAGGGCCTCTCGTGCCTTGGGAATGATTTCGAGCATCGATACGTAGATCATGACGCCCGCCGAGAAGCCCAGGGCACCGGCAAGGAAACTGGTGTTCGTGCGTTTCGTGAGAAATGCCAGCAGGCTGCCTATCCCGGTTGCCAGGCCGGCAAACAGGGTCAGGGCAAAGGCGAACAGCAGGGAATGTGATTCCACATAATCTCCTATATATTGTTACGCATACGTATGGCGCATCCCGCCGAGCCCATCATTCTATCAGCTCTCGGAACCGGTGCGCAATCCGTTTTCGTCAGCCGCGCCGCGTGGTATAGTGTCGGCATGCACGACCTCCCTCGGCGCCCCTCCGTTTCATGGCCCGGAGCAGCTTCTCTGATCGCCCTCGGCCTGTTGGTGATGGGGTGCGCAGTGCGATTCGCCGTTCACGACGAGCTCACGGCGGGGTACCTGTTTTTCTACTATCCGTCGCCGATCTCGGACATGGCCATCCACCTGGATCTGGCGCGAAGCGTGACGGCAGGTCACCCGGCACAGGCGGTTCTCTACACGAATCCGGGGTATTACCATCTGCTCGCGCTCGTCCTGTGGCTGGGAGGCGATCAGGAAACGATCTTCTCCCTCCAGATGCTGATCGGAGCGAGCCTGGGGCCGTTCCTGTTCCTGACGCTGAGGCGGGCGGGGTTCGGAATGGCCGCCGCGGCCTTTGCAGGGGCCTTCCTCGCCCTGAACCAGTCCTTCGTGTTTCTTGAACAGTTCCTGCTGCTGGAGCCGATCCACGCCGCATGCTTCACGATGCTCATCGCGGCGCTGATCGGCCTGAGGCCCGGCAGGTCATCGACGGCGGCTGTCGTGCTGCCGATGGCGGCCCTCCACCTGCTCCGCCCGAATATCGTCCTGTTCTGGCCGGTCGTTCTCTGGCGGGCGCGCCGCCGCGGCTGCTCCGGCCGCGCCCTGGCCTTGATGATCGCCCTCTGGCTTCCCGTCCTGTTCGTTGCTCCGGCGCTGACCTGGCTCCGGAGCGGGGAGTGCGTCTTCAGCACCCAGAACCTCGGCGACAACTTCTTCATCGGCAACCACGCCGGGGCCAACGGCACCTTTCAGGCCGGCGAGGCGTTTCACCGTACCAGGAAGGAAGCCGAAGCGCTGCCTCCCGCCGAACGGACGAGCCACTGGATCCGCGCGGCCATCCGTTCCTGGGACTCCCCCTGGGGCTGGATCCGTCTGACCCTCCGGAAGGTGGCCCTCGTCTGGGGCCCCTGGGAACTGCCAAGCAACGTCAGTCTCCAGGCCATGGAGGAGATATCCCCGACGCTGGCCGGGCCGGTGCTGATACGATTCGGAACGCTTGCGCCGCTCGGCCTCGCCGGCATGTTCCTGCTTCTTCTGAACCGCAACGAATCCCGAAAGCGCGACCTCGGCAAGCTGCTCCTGGCGGGCAGCCTCGTTCTCACCCTGATGATCGCCGTCTTCTTCGTTCTCGGCCGGTATCGTCTGCCCCTCGCCATCCTTCTGGCGATCGGCGCAGGGCAGGCCATTGCGACGTTCGTTTCGGCTCCGCGGGCGCGCTGGGGCATCATCCTGGCGGTTCTCGGGCTCTGGCTTCTGGTCAACGGGCCTCTGGACCAGTCCGCCTCACCCGCGATCACCCCTTACGGGTTCCCACCCCGCCTGCGATACTGAATCAATATATAGTTTTTTATATATCGAATATTTTCCCAGGATTGAGAATGTTCCCGGGATCCCAGGCGCGTTTCACCCCGCGCATCAGGTCGAGGGCCGCCGGAGTGCAGACCATCGGCATGTATTCCTTGCGCTTGTGGCCGATGCCGTGCTCGCCGGACAGGGCGCCGCCAAGCCCGGCGGTGATTTCATAGAGACGCGTCAGGATGCGCGGCAGCTTTTCGGCCCACTCTGCCTCGCTCCAGGCCGGATTCATGACCGGAGTTGCATGGAGATTGCCATCCCCCGCATGGCCGTAGCACGGAATCTCGATATCCCATTCCCGGGCCAGTCCCTCGATCGCGGCGACCATGGCCGGAATCGCGGCGATCGGCACCACGATGTCCTCCAGGCTCTGGCGCGGGCTGCGGACCTTGAAGGCTTCGGCGATGTTGCGACGCACCTTCCAGACCCGTTCCGACGTGGTGGCGTTGTCGGCCACGTACACCTCGATGGCCCCGCCCGCGAGACACCGCTCCCCCACGACCTCGTATTCCCGCTCGACCTGCGCGGGATCCGAACCGTCGAGGGTGATCAGGAGCATCGCCCCGGCCGATTCCCAGGGAAGCGACTCGTTCAGATAGCGGCACGACGCCTCGATGCTCATCCGGTCCATGAACTCGATGGCCGTCGGGATGATTCCCCCACCGGCGATGATGGCGGGCACGACGGCGATCGCATCGGCCGGCGTGCGAAACAGCACGAGCAGGTCGGTGCTCGCCTTCGGCAGCGGCATCAGCCGCAGCGTGATTGAAGTGAACACCGCGAGGGTGCCCTCCGAGCCGACCAGCAGCGGGATCAGGTTGTAGCCGGTCACGTCCTTCACCAGCTTGCCGCCCAGCTTCACGATCTCCCCGGCCGGCGTCACGATCTCGAGACCGAGCACATACCGCCCGGTCACGCCGTATTTCACGGCCTTTCCTCCGCCGGCGTTCTCGGCGACATTGCCGCCGATACAGCAGGTTTCGAGACTCATCGGGTACCCGGCATAAAACAGGCCGGCATCCCGCACACAGGCGTTGATCTCGTTCGTGACGACGCCGGGCTGGACCGTGACGGTCAGGTTCGCCGGGTCAAACTCGAGAATGCGGTTCATCCGCTCGAACGTCATCACGATGCCGCCGTGCACCGGGACCGCGCCGCCGGAGAGGCCGCTGCCGGCCCCGCGGGGAGTGACCGGAATCCGCTCCCGGTTTGCGAATTTCATCACGGCCGCCACCTGCCCGGCGCTCGCGGGCCGGACGACGGCCTCGGGCGGATGGGGCGGGGAATGCGCCCCCGCGGCCGCCTCATCGTGCGAAAACGGTTCGAGCCGGTCGGGATCTCCCCAGATCACGTGCTCGGAGCCGAGAACCGATCGCAACTCATCGACATGCGCCTGCGAAAGCTTTGAATACTTATACATATTATACTTCTCGTTTTTCCGTGACAGCCGGAAGCGCTTCGATGATCGCCGGAACGGCCTCGAACAGGTCTCCCACGATCCCGAAATCGGCGAACCGGAAGATCCAGGCGTCGGGGTCGGTGTTCACCGCCACGATGGTACCGGCCGTCTGCATGCCGGCGATGTGCTGAATGGCCCCGGAAACCCCGAGTCCGACATACAGCGAGGGACTCACGGTTTTCCCCGAGAGGCCGATCTGGTGCGGATACGACAGCCACCCCCGGTCGACGGTGTCGCGCGTGCCGCCGATCACGGCACCGAGCCGCTCCGCGAGCCGGCGCGCGACCGCCACCCCTTCGGACTTGCGGATGCCCCGGCCGACACAGACGACGCGGTCGGCTTCGGCAATGTCGTGCGACTCTTCCCGCGGGATGAAGCCGAGACGACGCACGCGGGAGCCCAGGAGGTCGGCGCGGGGAACGAGCCGTTCGATCTCGCCGTGTCGGCCGGCCGTGCGGGGGGCCGGCGCCGTGCTGCGCGGCCGGACCGTCGCCATCTGCGGCCGGTGGGCCGGCGTCCGGATCGTCGCCATCACGTTGCCCCCGATTGCCGGCCGCGTCTGCAGCAGCAATCCCGTCTGGGGATCGATGTCGAGTCCGGTGCAGTCTGCCGTCAGTCCGGTGTTCGCCTTGATCGCGAGATAGGGCATCAGCGTCCGACCGGTCGTCGTCGCCGCCGCGATGAGGATCTCGGGATCGCGGGCACGGATCAGGTCCAGGATGCAGGCCGCATACCGCTCGCAATCGAATGCGACGAGCTCGGGGGCCTCGACCGCTACCACCCGGTCGCCCCCCCGTTCGATCAGCTCCACAAGCCCGTCTTCAGGAATGCGGTCCCCGCACAGGATGACGGTCAGGCGCGCCGAACGTTCGTCGGCAAGCCGCCGGCCGCGGGTCAGCAGTTCGTGCGTCACCACAGCGACCGCGCCGTCCCGCTGCTCTCCAAGAATCCAGATCTCGCGGCCTTCGCTCATACGCACCTCCGCCCGTCCAGAAACTCGGCCAGCCGCGCAGCCGCAGCCGCATCGAGGCGGCATCGGGAGCGGCGATCTTTTCGCACGTGCGCGAGAGACGCGGCCGGGCAAGCGAAACGACGCGGGTCGGCGAGCCGGCCAGCCCCAGGCACTCGGCCGGCAGTCCGAGCTCGGCACGGCCCCAGCAGGGGATCTCGGCGGCCTTCGCCCGCTGCTTCCCTCGCAGGGTCGGAAGCCGTGGCGAGGCGGCTTCCTTGACCACGGTGAGCACCCCGGGAAGCTGCAGTTCGAGAAGCTCGTACCCGTGTTCGGTCAGCCGTCGGATCCGGCACGCGTGGGGGTCTTCGGCAGTCGCCGCCGCCCCCTCCTCGAGGCCGGCCACGAAGGTGACGACCGGCAGATCGAGCCAGGAAGCCAGCGCAGGCCCGGTCTGACCCGTGTCCCCGTCGACCGCCCGTTCCCCGCAGATGACCAGGGTCCGGTTGTCCAGTCCCAGCTTCTGCACGGCGGATGCCAGAACCCGGCTGGTGGCCCAGGTGTCGGCACCGGCAAACGCGCGGTCGCTCAGGAGCACCGCGGCATCCGCACCCATGGCGACCGCTTCCCGAAGCGCCGTCAGGGCCTTCGGCGGCCCCATCGTGATGACGGTGACCTTCCCGCCACGGCGCTCACGAAGGCGGAACGCCGCTTCCAGGGCATACAGATCGAGCGGATTGATGATCGCCTCGACGCCATCCCGGATCATGGTTCCGGTGGCCTCGTCCATTTTCACCGAGTTCGTCTCGGGCACCTGTTTGATCGGAACGATCAGATTCATCGGCAGTCGCGTCCTACGCAATATCGATTAATATACAAAATCGTTTTCCACTTCGACCATCAGTTCGGTCCCGGCCGGGATATCGATGTGACGGCCTTTGACGAAGGCGCCTCCGACGACGCCGATCGGCCCGAGGATGATGTAGCCGGCCGCCGACGCGCCGGCCGCCAGGCCCATCGACTGGTTCGCCTTGATCGACCGTTCGCCGAGAACGATCGGAATCTGCTTGCCTCGGGCGCTGGTGACGAACAGATACCGGATCTTGATGCTGCCGTTCCGGCCGAAGCGGCCGGGGCCGCGCACTTTCTCGAGCTGGGCCTGGGCGAGCGCGCCCTTCTTGATGACGGTCGTCTTGCCGAGCTTGATGGCTTCGACGGCCGTCAGCTTCACCATCTCTCCCGTCTTGTTCGTCTTCGTCGAAAGCGTCTGTTCGAGCCGAAGCCGGACGAGCGTTCCCTTCGGAATCAGCGTCGCCGCCTCCGCCTGCGGAGCGATGACCAGATACAGCGCCAGAATCGAACTTAAAACCTGCAACATGCTTCTCATCGAAATTCTCCTCCCTCGATCGAATGTCGGATGACGGGCCTCAGAGTAGCGCTTTCCGCACGCTCTCCGCAAGGCTCCGGATGTCGAACGGCTTCCGAAGGAAGTGGACCCCGGGATCGAGCACCCCGTGCGCACCGATCACGCTGTCCATATACCCAGACATATACAATACCCGCACGGGGCGGTCACCAACATCCCGCAGCCGGGTAACCACTTCCGGACCGCTCATGTCGGGCAGGATCACGTCCATGAGCACGAGATCGATCGGCTCCCCCTCCTGCTCGCCCCGGAACAGCTCGATGGCTTCGGTCCCGTTCGAGGCTGCGAACGTGCGGTACCCCAACTCCCCGAGAAGGGTGACGGCCAGTTGTCGCACCATCTCCTGGTCTTCGACGACCAGGATCCGGCCGGTTCCCCGGGGAATGACCGCGTGCCCCTCCTCACCCTGTTGCTCCCCGGCCGGGATGCCGGTGGCGACGGGGAAATACAACTGCATGACCGTCCCCTTGCCCGGTGTGCTCGAAACCCGGACCCGTCCCCCATGCTGCATCATGATCCCATGCACGATCGACAGCCCGAGGCCGGTTCCGCACCCCTCCCCCTGTCCGTGCGTCGTGAAGAACGGCTCGAACAAATGCTCGAGCGTCTCCCGCTCCATCCCCGCTCCCGTATCTGAAACCGTCAGAAGAAGGAAGCGGCCTGTGGGTGTCGGCGGCAGATCGACGTTTTCCAGCTTTCTGGCGTCGATCAGCGCCGTTTCGCACGTCAGGACGCCACCTTCAGGCATCGCGTCCTGGGAGTTGAGGGCAAGATTGAGGATTACCTGCTGAAGCTGACCGGCATCGCCCCGAATGGGCTCGAGCCGCTCGGCGAGACGGTATTCGATGGTGATATTTTCCCGCAGCGTGCGCCGGAGCATCGGCTGGAACTCCCGGATCACCTCGTTCAGGCAGATGCTCCTCATGGTCAGCACCTGCTTCCGCGCGAAAGCCAGAAGCTGTGAGACGAGCGCGCGGCACCGCCCGCCCGCAAGGGTAATCTGCTCGAGCATCGCGCGGTGTTTCGGATCACCGAGGGACTCCCTGAGGATATGGGCATACCCGAGAATCGGGGTGAGCATGTTGTTGAAATCATGGGCCACCCCGCCCGCCAGCCGGCCGATCGATTCGAGCTTCTGCGCCTGCCGGAGCTGCTCTTCGACCAGCCGCAGCTTCTCCTCGGCCTCCTTGCGGCTGGAAATATCGCGCACCGTCGCGATGATGCAGGGCTTTCCGTTCAGGTCGATCCGCCGAAGCGCAACTTCTGTCCAGAACAGGCGTCCCGTGAAATCACGCGACCGCCATTCGAACACGGGCGTATCGCCGCCAAAGGCGCGGTCCAGCCAAAGTTTGGCATGATATCCCGTATAGGGCGGCTCGTTGATGCTCGTCAGTCCGACGTTGGCTGCAAGCGCCTGGTCGCGGGTGCACTGAAACATCGAGCACATGCGGTCGTTGACTCGCAACACGAGCCCGTCGGCATCGTGCAGGAATATGGCATCGCTCACCCCGTTGAACACGGCATCCAGCATCTGCTCATTCTCGGCGATGCGGCGCACCATCACGTTTGCGCTGGTGGCAAGCTCCTGGAGCTCATCCTGCGTGTCGGCACGAATCTCCAGCCAGGCATCACCCCGGCTGATCCGGGAAATGGCCGCGATGAGGGCGTTGACGGGGTTCGCAAGCCGTCTGCCCGCCCAGGCTCCCGCCAGCCCTGCGGCGAGGGCGGAAAGGAGAACGAATCCGACGAAGCCGAACACATACCGTCTGCGGGCCGCATCGATACCGGCCAGAACCGGTCTCAACGGCGCAAGGGCCTCGTCGATGGGAAGCGCGAGTCCGATGCTCCAGCCGGTTTCACGGATCGGACAGTAAGCGATGATCCGGTTCCCATCGGGAAAATCAATCACATCGGCACCGGCACCCTGCCGCATCATCGACGCATACAACCCCGTCAGCATCGGCGGTGCATCCTCGGCAATGCTTCGCTGCATCACCGCCCCCAACTCCGGCGTCCAGTGCTGCTCCTTCGCCGGTCGGCCCGCCTCGCGAAGCGCCTGCCGCAGGAGCGGATCCCGGACCATCCGGTCGATCTCCTCCGTCGGGATGGCGAGGGGCATTCCGCCGGCGGAAATCAGGAAGGCAAAGCCCCGGTTCCCGATCTGAAGTCCCTTGAGCCATCCAAGCAGATTCTCGATCGTCACGTCGAATCCGACCGTCCCCTGGAATGTATCCCCGTCGTAGAGGGGAGCCACACAGCTCGTCATCCAGATGTTCTTGATCACATCGAGATAAGGCCGCATCCAGCGCGTTTCCCGTTTCGGATTGTTCTCAGGGGTGAACGGGCGATGGTATTCTTCCCTCGTCTCGTCGAAATCCGCAAGTCCCGGATCCCGTCGGACTTCGCGAGCATACTCATCCGGGGAGACGGCGACAGGGCCGAGGGTCGTAACGATCCAGACCAGATCACACGAGGTCAGATGCTTCTCATGCAGAGAATCCATCAACGGCATCAACCCCGATAGCCGGTCCAGCATCGCGGAGCAACGCTGCGCATACACGGCATCGGAGCGCACGCGCTCCACGAGACCGCGGCGAAGCCACAGCCCTCCCGGCGTCCCGAGTCCGTTCCAGTTGGCGTACGCTCTGGCTTCGGTGTCGACAAAGCCGTATCCCGGCAGCCCCGCCGTGTCACGGCCGGCATAGGGCTTCGGATGGCCGGCCGGAAGAGCGGCACCGTCCGAGGCCAGGCGTTCGAACTGGCGTTTGAGAAGCAGAACGTCGCGATGATGGTCGGCGAGAAAATCTTCGACGATCCGGGCCTTATCGGCTGCGAGCTGCTGCAGACGCAGCTTTTCCGAGATGATCGCATTGGCCCGGCTCGTCGCGATCGCCGTATCCCCGAGGTTGGCGAGAAGGTACATGCCGGCACAGCCGATCGCGATCAGCGGCAGCAGTGCGGCCAGGATGAACGTGATGGAAAGTTTCGGGGCGATCCTCATGGGACTCTCGTTCGTTCGGCTCTCAGGCAGGAAACGGTTCGTCTCTCCACACCAGTTCCGGCGGATGCGCACAGAACCGGATCTATGGTACACTTTTCCCGCCATGGCCACAAGCCCGACCCGACGGAAGCCGTGGCATCCGACCTCTGCGAAAGGCGCCAACGATGAGCAAACTCAAGCCCCCCCAGCCGCCTTTGGACGATGTGTATTCTCGTCTCAACGCATTCCGCCCGGCCTGCGACAAGCCCGGAGCGAAAAAGCATCCCTGTCCCGACTGCTTCTCCTGCCAGTTCTGCTCTGATGCCCGGTGCGCGATCTGCCTCGCCGGACAAGCCGGACGCTGCTGCCGCTCCGCCACTCCAACCCCTCCGAAACCCGAAGACGAAAAACCATGAACGAACGCCACGCCTTCTTCGACTCCCCTCTCGGGCGGTGCGCCCTGGCCTGGAACAGCCGCGGGATCTGCGCTCTCGCCCTTCCCGACCGCGATGACGCAGCCACCCTCGCCCTCCTGAGGAAACACGTTCCGGCATCGAAGGAAGCAGCCGCAACCGGCATTGCAAAACGCGCGGTCACCTTCGTCCGTGAACTTCTTTCGGGGAACAGGCCCGCGCCTTCCGCCTGCCCCCCGCTCGATCTCTCCCGGTGCAGCAATTTTTATACTTTAGTTTATACTTCACTGCAGCACATTGGGCCGGGCACGACGATCAGCTACGGCGAGCTTGCCGCGACGGCGGGAAAGCCGGGCGCCGCACGGCTGATCGGCCGGATCGTCGGGGCCAACCCTCTGCCGCTGCTGATCCCCTGCCATCGCGTCATCGGAGCGGATGGCCGTCTGCACGGGTTTTCCGCGCCCGGCGGGATCGACACCAAGCAGCGCATCCTGAATATGGAAGGAACGCCGCTTCCCCTGCCGCGACGCGGCCGCCGAGCGAATCCGGTCCCGCCCGACTTCGGGGAGGCGACACGGGCCCTCGCCGACGCCGACCCCGTCATGAAGCGGCTGATCGACCGCGTCGGCCCGTGCCGGCTCGAGATCGACCGGCTCTCCGGCCTGTTCGAAGCCCTCCTCGAATCGATCGTGTATCAGCAACTGACGGGCAAGGCCGCCGCAACGATCCACGGCAGGCTTCTCGACCTGTTCCGACCCAAGCCGCGGATCGATCCCCTCGATCTCCTCCGCGCCTCCGACGAGGAACTGCGCGGAGCCGGCATCTCCGGCCCCAAGATCGCCGCCATGCGCGACCTGGCCGAAAAGGCCGCCTCGGGCGAACTGCCCACCCTGCCGGAACTGGAGCACCTCGACGACGAAACGATCATCGAACACCTCACGCGTGTCCGCGGCATCGGCCGCTGGACCGTCGAGATGCTGCTCCTCTTCCGGCTCGGCCGCCCCGACATCCTTTCGCCCGGCGACTACGGGCTCCGGAAAGGGTACGCCGTTCTCTATAACGGCGGCACCCTCCCGACCCCACGCGAACTCGCCGCAGCCGGAGAACGCTGGAAACCCTGGCGCAGCATCGCAAGCTGGTATCTGTGGCGCGCCGCGGAAGGGGTACGCCTTCCCGCCGAACAGCGACGCCCCGGCTGACCTGATCCTCCGAGAGCCGCCCCAAGGATTGACCTCGGCTCCGACTGCGTGTATGTTCTTTCCACCCCCTCAGGCGAGGGCATGAACGTCCTGGATCACGCCGCACGCTCTAGATATTTTTATTATTATATACATATTTATATTCACACTTTCAGCAGGAGCACGTCATGGAGAGCCCCGCACAACTGGAGTTCCATTCGGAGAAGGTGACGACGGTTTCCGTCGCGGGAGATTTCAACGACTGGTGCGGCTCGTCGAAAGGCGCGTTCGACCCCTCCCTGGGGCGCATGATCCCCGCCGGCGACTACGCCTGGACCTTCTCCCTCGCCGGCGTCACTCCCGGCCACCATCAGTTCAAGTTCATCCTCGACGGAGACTGGGAGTCCGGTCCCAACCGCACGTTCTATCTCGACGAGAAGGGCCGCCTGATCGACCCCACCGGGGGCATCGTCTCGGTCGTCCTCGAAAGCACGTCGATGGTCCGCATCCGGTTCAACGGCCTCACGAAACTCCCCAAATTCCTCGAGCAGCTCACCTTCCACATCCGGCCTCACGGAACGATCCTCAGTATCGACCGCCACCCCCGCAAGCAGGGGGAGGGTGAAGTCGTCGATCTCCACTGCCGCGACCTCGACATCTCCACGAACCTCCATCTCGACGTGAAAGGCCTCGGGGAGAAACAGATCACCCGCCCCATCCTTCCCGACGGCGTGTTCTCCCGCGCGTTCGTCTCGACGAAGCCCCTCGGAGCAACGGTCGAAGGCTCCGACACCGTGTTCCGCCTCTTCGCCCCGCGGGCGAAGAGCGTCCGCCTCCATCTCGCGGCAGACCCCCACATGCACCGGACCATCGCGAACGCCAAAGGGCAACGCGATGCCGACGGCGTCTGGGAGATGCGCGTCGGCGGCACGCACTGGGGCTGCTGCTATGGATTTCACGTCGAAGGCCCGCACGGCGAGGGCGAAGGGTTCGACGCGAAAAAGCTGTGGCCCGACCCCTACGCCCGCGCGGCCGTGTTCCACGACGGGCCTGCGATCCTGATCGAGCCCGGCTCGACCGGAAACGGGTTCGGCGGCTGGACGGACCAGGCATTCCACACGCCGGCGAAATCCGAGCTGGTGATCTGGGAGGCCTCGATCCGGGATCTGACGGCTCACCCCAGCTCGGGCGTGGCCAGGGAGCTGCGCGGCAAATACACCGGTCTCGCCGCCACCCCGGGGCTGGGCACCGGCATCGATCACATGAAAAAACTGGGGATCAACGCCGTCGAGTTCCTGCCCGTCTTCGAGTTCGACGACGACCCGCCCGGCACCTACCACTGGGGCTACATGCCCAGCCTGTTCTTCGCCCCCGAGGCGAGCTACGCCCGCTCCCCCCACGGCGCCCAGGTGCACGAGTTCAAGACCCTCGTCGACACCCTGCACCGCCACGGCATCGCCGTCCTGCTCGACGTCGTCTACAACCATACCGGCGCCCCGCAGGTGCTGATGGGCATCGATCGCAAGTATTTCTACCGCCATGACGGGAGCCTCACCCTCCACAACTTCAGCGGCTGCGGCAACGATTTCAAGAGCGAGAACCCCATGGCCCGCCGGCTCATCATCGACAGCCTCGAACACTGGGTGCGCGAGTATCATGTCGACGGGTTCCGCTTCGATCTGGCCGAACTGCTCGATCACCAGACCCTCACCGAAATCGAGGCGCGCCTGTGCGCCGTCAAGCCCGACGTGATCCTGATCGCCGAGCCCTGGAGCTTCCACGGCTCGAACAAGGGACAGTTGAAGAACACCCGCTGGGCGAACTGGAACGACGACTTCCGCAACCGCATCAAGGAAGCGGCTCTCGGCCGCGGCTCTGCCGACGCCCTGTTCCAGGTGCTGCGCGGCTCGGTCGATCTGTGGACCGCCTCGCCGTGGGAGTCCGTCAACTACGTCGAGTCGCACGACGACTTCACTCTGACCGACCACCTCACCGAACGAAAGGATCGCGACGGCTCCCATCCGACCGCCACCGACGTCCGGCGCATTCTGTTCTGCGCCGCCGCCGTGCTGCTCTCTCCGGGGATCCCGATGCTCGCCCAGGGCCAGGAAATGCTCCGCAGCAAGAAGGGAAACGGCAACAGCTACAACGCCGGCGACGGAGTGAATGCGGTTGATTATAAATTGTGCGATATACATTCTCACGCATTTCATTTTCACCGCGACCTGATCAGCTTTCGCAACTCCCCCGACGGCCGGTTGCTGCGCGCGGCCGACGCGGCGGCATGCCGGTCGGTCGAACGGCTCCACGGCTCGACGCCCCTCTCGGTCGGGATGGTCTGGCGTGATGCGGCGAACCCGCGCGAACGGCTCGTCGTGCTGTTCAACGGCGATCAGCACTCCCGCTCGAAGTTCACGGTGAATCTTCCCGCCGGAAGCTGGGTGCGTCTCGTCGGGGACGGCCGGGCGTTCACGCGCACCTCCTTCGACCGCCGCGAAATGGCCGTGTCGCACGGTGATGTCGAGAACGGCGTCACGCTCGAGGTCCCGCCGATCGGCGTCGAGGTCTGGGCCTGGGCCGGTCGGAAACATTGATTCCCTCTGGAGGAATCGCCGCCCTCCGCTTTCCTGCCGCGGCCTTTGCCGGGGCCTTTCTGCTGCTTCTCGTCCAGCCGATGGCCGGAAAAGCCCTGCTCCCCCTCTTCGGCGGCAGCATCTCTGTCTGGTCGGTCGCGCTCATCTTTTTCCAGGGAATCCTGCTGGCCGGGTATCTGATCCCCCACCTGCTGATCGGAAACCGCGCCACGCCGTTGCGCAGCCTGCCCCTGCCCCTTCTTGCCGCCGCGGCAGCCATCCGGAGCCTGGCTCTCCCGCCCTTTTCCGCCTGTTCGCTCGAAACCGGAAGCGGCTTCGTCGCCTCCGAACTGCGCATCCTGCTCGCCGGCATCGGGCTGCCTGCACTCGCCCTCGCGGCGACGTGCCCCAGTGTTCTGCGCTGGCAGGCAGCCGCGGCACCCGCCGATTCGGCCGCGACGGCCCGGATCCTCGCCGCCTCCAATGCCGGTTCGCTCGCAGGGTTGATCGCGTTCCCCCTGCTCCTGGAGCCCGCCTTCGCCGCGCCCGACCTCTGGCGACTCTGGTCCTTCGGCATCCTTGGCTGGGCCGCTCTTTTCTCGCTCTGCGCCCCGCTCCGCCAGCCGGAGCGCACCGGCCCGGTCGCCGCCGAAGAGCGCCCGGCCGCTCTGGCACCGGAGGGCTCCACCCCGCTCGGCTGGGCCCTTCCCGCCATGGCCGGAACGGCGCTGCTGGCGGCCGTCACCAATGTCCTGACCCTCGATGTGGCCGCGATCCCCTTCCTGTGGGTCGTTCCGCTCGCGGTATATCTCTGGACCTGGGTGCGCGCTTTCGGCGACACCCCGCCCGACCTTCACGCCTGGGGACGCTGGTTCCCCGACGTCCTCGCGGGCGGCTTCGTCCTTGCGCTGGTGGTCCAGCTCGGCTTCACCCTCGATGCCCTCATCAAGGGTCTCCTGCTCGTTCTCCTGCTCTGGGCCTCATGCACCGTGCTCCACGGCCTCGCCGCGCAACGCCGGCCCGTCGAGCCCGACCGCCTCACCGCCTTCTCCCTCTGTCTCTCAGCCGGCGGGCTCGCAGGCACGCTCCTCACCGCGTTCGCCCCCCCGTTGATCGGCACCGGGCTGATCGAACTCCCCCTGGCCCTGGGCCTTGCCGCCATCGCCGCCTGGCTCGAAAAACCCTGGCGGCTCGATGCCCGCGACCCATTCGCCTTCGTCCGGATCTCGGGCCTTCTGCTCATGGCCGGCGCGTTCCCGGCCCTGTTCGCGAGAGGCATGCCGGATACGGGGGCCTTCCTGGTTTCGGCCTCCGCAGGTGCGATCGTCTACATCCGGATTGCCCTCCGGGAGTCCGCCCGCCGGCAGATGAACCGCGCGGTGACCGCCGTCGTGATCGCCCTCTGCCTCGTCGGCATCGACCGGTTCGGAACCGGCGGCCTGGTGCACGAGGCAGTCCGCACCTGGTATGGCATCTATCGCGTGTTCGACAACGGCGGAGTCCGGTATCTCCAGATGGGTTCGACATACCACGGCCACGAAGCCATTTCCGGGCCGGATGCCGGAAAGCCGCTCTACTACTATCACCCGGAAACGCCGATCGGGAGTTTTTTCGGTCGTGCCGAGCCGACCTGGCGCTCGACGGCCGTCGTCGGCCTCGGCGCGGGCACCCTGGCTGCCTACGCGAAAGCGGGCCAGCGCCTCGACTTCTATGAACTCGACCCGGCGTGCGAACGGATCGCCCGCACCTGGTTCGGGTATCTAGGCTCGTCAACGGCGGAAATTCGCGTCATCCCGGGCGACGGCCGGCTGGGGCTGCGCGCCGCCGCGGCCGGGCTCTACGATCTCATCGTGCTGGATGCATTCAACAGCGATGCCATACCCGTCCACCTGCTGACGACCGAAGCGATCGGGGAGTATCGGCGCGCCCTGGCCGAGGACGGGCTTCTCCTGTTCCATATCTCGAACAGGCACCTGAATCTCGCACCGGTGCTTTTTGCGGCAGCCGGAAAACTCGGTCTCGACGTGCGTCTGGCACAGAAACCGGGACGCGACAACGCGCCGGTCTATCCCACCCGGTGGATCGCCATGGGCTCACCCGCCGGGATCCGGCGGCATCTCTCCGGCCTGGAACTATGGCGCGCGCCATCCGGCAACGATCGCGTCACCCAGCCGTGGACGGACAGCCACTCGAGCCTGCTGGCAGCGTTCCCGCCGGATCAGAGCCTGTTCGAGCCCCCGCCGGTGACGCCGGCGGGGACGAAGAAATGAATCCGTCTTCGGATTACTTGTGACAGGTGTCGAACTCGGGGCAGCGACCTTCCTGCGTCTCACACTCGAGAACGCCTTCGCTCTTCCCCTTGCAAACGGCTTTCATGCCGGTCAGGCGGCGGGCATGCCGATTGAGCTCGAGCTTGTCCTTCCGCAGTTCAACGACTTCATCATCGGTAAGCTGTCTGTTGGGGGGCATCTTCATACGTCTTCTACACTCCTGAGTTTCTGTCGGCCGTCAGACCGGACCGACAGGATACCCGCCCAGGGCGGCGTTGGCAAGTTTTCCCTGCCGTATTGACGACGACGGCCCCGCGGTGATACTGTTTCCGTGACAGAAAGACGAAAGCGTGCGTTTTCTCCGGAACCCGCACAGGAAAGGAACGGGCGCCTGCCGATCCAGGGCACGGCCATGTGAGAGATGAAACCTGGTAACGATGTTCCCCGCCCTGCCGTACGATGGCCATTCGTCTCGGCACTGCCCCGGCGCACCGAACTCTGACCCGTTCTCAGACCGGCCCGGCGCCCTGCGCGAAGGCCGGATTTTCGGTTTTCTGACGAATCCCGCATCACAACACCCAACAGGGAGCGAGTATGGAACCTCAGATGGAACAAAAAGACGAAAACATCACGATCACCCTCAAAGATGGAACGACGCTGAGCGTCAAGAAGGGCACCCCCCTCCTGGAAGTCGCCAAGACCGTCTCCACCCCGACGCATCTGCCGATTCTCTGCGCACGCGTCGACAACGACATCCGCAGCCTCGACTACAGCCCGACGATGGACTGCCGGGTCGAGTTCATCGACTACCGGACGGGAGCCGGCCAGGAGTGCTACCGGCGCAGCATCACCTTCGTGCTCGCCCGCGCCGTGCTCGAACTGTACCGCAACGCCCGCCTCGTCATCGGCCACTCGATCGGCAACGCGTTCTATTATGATCTCTATACCGATGTGCCGGTTTCCGAAACCATCCTCGGGTATATCAATGAGCGCATGCGGGCGATCATCGGCAAGAACGAGATCTTCGAAAAGCGCACCCTGAGCCGCACCGAAGCCGTCTCGATGTTCAAGAAAGAAGGGTATCCCGAAAAGGCCCGGCTCGTCCAGAACATCAACAACGACGACATCGGCGTTGTATCGTGCTGGAAATATATCGACCTCGATCACGGCCCGATGGTTCCTTCGACCGGGTATCTCAATACGTTCGAGCTGAAGCAGTATTCCAATGGGTTCGTGCTCCTGTTCCCCGACCCCAAGAACCCCGTCGTCGCCTCCGGTATCGCCGATCAGCCCAAGATTTTCCAGGTGTACCGCGAGAGCAAGGAGTGGGGCAAGATCCTCGAGGCGAACAACGTCGGCCGGCTCAACCACATGATCCAGACCGGCCAGGTGTCCGACTTCGTCAAGGTCGCCGAAGCCCTTCACGAAAAGAAGATCGGCATGATCGCCGACGAGATCACCCGCCGGAAAACGGCCCGCATCGTCCTGATCGCCGGGCCCTCCAGCTCGGGCAAGACGACGTTCAGCAAGCGCCTCTGCATCCAGCTTCGCGTGAACGGCCTGCGCCCGATCGCCCTCTCCCTCGACAACTACTTCCTCAACCGTGACCAGACCCCGCGCGACGAGGACGGCAACTTCGACTTCGAAGACATCCACGCCCTCGATCTCGAGCTGATCCACGAGCACCTCGCGGCCGTGCTCCAGGGCCGTGAGATCCAGATTCCGAAGTTCGAGTTCGCAACCGGCTCGCGCAAGAAGGAAACGACGCCCCTCCGTATCAACGACGATCAGATCCTGATCATCGAGGGGATCCACGGCCTCAACGACGAGCTGACCACGACCGTTCCCGCCTCGGCCAAGTTCAAGATCTACATCTCGGCCCTGACACAGCTCGTCATCGATGACTACAACCGCATCTCGACCACCGACACCCGCCTGATCCGCCGCACCGTGCGCGACAAGAAATACCGCAGCTACGCGGCCGAGGACACGATCCAGCGCTGGCCGTCGGTGCGCCGCGGCGAGGAGCGCAACATCTTCCCATTCCAGGAAAAAGCCGACATGGTGTTCAACTCGGCCATTCCCTACGAACTCTCGGTGCTGAAGACGATCGCCGAGCCCCTGTTCGGCGACATTTCCCCCGAAAGCCCCTCTTACAGCGAAGCGCGGCGCATCCTGCGGCTGCTCTCCCTGTTCAAGCCCCTCGATCCGAAGGAAGTCCCCCCGACCTCGATCCTGCGCGAGTTCGTGGGCGGCAGCTCCTTCCACTACTGATGAGAGGCTTCCCCCAAAGGGAAGCCGAACTGAAGCGGCGGCTGGAAGCGATCCTGGACGGGCACCCCTCTGCCGAGAGGGCGACGCTCGATCCCGTATCGTTTCCACGCCGCCTTCTTCTTGACGGCGCCCCACGGCCCGAAATCGAGCTGGTCGGCCTTCTCGCCGCCATGCTCGCGTACGGCCGCCTCGAACTGTTCACCCGGGTGACGCGCGAGATCCTCGACCGCGCCGGTGGGAAGCTGCTCGAAACGGCCCTCGGGAAACGGCGCTTCCGGGGGTCATGGCCCGGCTACCGTCTCAGCACGGGTTCCGACATCGCCCGCCTGGTCCGGGCCGGAGCCCGTGTGATCGCGGATCGCGGCGGCCTCTGGGAAAGCTTCCGCCGGGGATGGAAGGATACCCGTTCCCTGAAGGACGGCCTGATCGCCCTCCAGCGGGATATCCTCGCCGCCGCCGAAGCCGACGGCCCGGAGCCGGTCTCCCGGGGCCTCGCTCACCTGCTTCCGGACCCGGCACGCGGCGGTGCGGTCAAGCGCTGGCTGATGTTTGCCCGCTGGATGATCCGTCCCGACGACGGCGTCGATCTCGGACTCTGGCCCGACGTCTCCCCTGCGACCCTGCTGATGCCGCTCGACCGGCATATCAGCCGCATCGCCCGTCATCTCGGCTTCACCCGCCGCTCCACCGACGACTGGAAAACCACGCTCGAGATCACCGAAGCCCTGCGCCGGCTCTGCCCCGACGATCCCGTGAAATACGATTTCGCCCTCTGCCATCTCGGCATCGCCGGCCTCTGCACTCACGGCAACGACCCCGATGTCTGCGCCGCATGCGGCCTCCGCGGCCTCTGTTCCGCCCCGCAGAAAGGTGCCGGTCCCCCTTCCAGAGCCCGAAGGCGCCCGGGAACGTCCTCCTGAATCACGAGAATTTCAGCTTCCTTCATCTGCGCCATCTGCGTCATCTGCGGATGAGTTCGTATGATCGCCAAACCCCTCCAGAACTCCGTGTCTCGGCGTCTCCGTGGTAAACCGGTCTTTGTTTCTCGTGGTGATGGAGGCTCCGTGCCTGGAATCCCACTTCGGCTTGTCGGTGGGCCGGAACGCATAGTATGATGCCCCCGTCGAACCGCCATTTCTCCCCAGGAGGCCCCGGATGCTCACCTTTGCCGACTTTTTCAAGAACCTCGAAGGATTTCCCTGCCCCGACCTGCTCCAGCAGCACCTCGAGGGATTCGAAGACCTCGTCTATGTCTGGGACGTCCTGAAGCGCATCCAGCAGGGATACGTCGCCAAACGCGTTCAGCCCCAGGTGCTCGGCATCGTCGAGGACGGCGCCTGGCTGCGCGGCGAAGATATCTATATCGGAAAGAATACAAAAGTCCAGGCCGGTGCGATGATCATCGGCCCCGCCATCATCGGGAACAACGTCGAGATCAGGCACGGGGCCTATATCCGCGGCCACGTGATCATCGGCGATCACGCCGTCGTCGGCCACGCCAGCGAACTCGGCCGCTCGATCCTCCTTCCCCACGCGAAAGCCCCCCATTTCAACTACGTCGGAGACTCGATTCTCGGCTGCCATGTCAATCTGGGCGCCGGCACCAAGCTGTCGAACCTGAAGAATGACGGAACCGAGGTGAAAGTCCTTGCCGCCGGAAGCTTCTGCAAAACCGGCATGCGCAAACTCGGCGCGATCCTCGGAGACGGGTGCATGCTCGGCTGCAACAGCGTCACGAATCCCGGCACCGTTCTCGGCCCCAACTGCCGTGTCTATCCCAACGCGACCGTGTCCGGCTACTCCGCCCCGTCCACGATCGTGAAACTCCGCCAGAACATCGCCACATCCCGGGCTTCCTGAGCAGCGAGGCAACGACGCAATGACGAACGAGCATCCCCCCTTCTTTTCGGAAGAAGACTCCAAGCGGCTCATCCAGGCGATCCAGGATGCGGAACGACGCACCTCGGGCGAGATCCGCATCCACGTCGAACACACCTGCACCGACGCCGACGCCCGCGTTCGTGAAGTGTTCGCCGAACTGGGCATGGACCAGACCGCCGAGCGGAACGGCATCCTGTTCTACCTCGCCACGGAAAGCCGCCTGTTCGCGGTCCTCGGCGACGAGGGAATCAACGAGGTCGTCCCGGAACAGTTCTGGAACACGATCCGCGACACCGTGCTGGCCCAGTTCCGTCGCGGAGACTTCGTTGCCGGTCTCACGGCCGGCGTCCGGACGGCCGGAGCCATGCTCGAGAAGTATTTCCCGCGCCGGGCGGACGACGTGAACGAGCTCCCCGACGAGATCAGCTACGGCCGGGAGTGAACCCGGGGTCAGTATTCGATTCCGGGACGGGCCTTTGCGCCGGCATCGAAATAATGCCTGACTTTCGTGATCCGCGAAATCAGATCGGCGTTGCCCAGCATCGCCTCGTCCGAGCAGCGGCCGGTCAGAACCAGCTCCAGTTCGGGCTTGCAGAGATGGCAAAGCTCGTCGAGAGCCGACGGCGGCAGGAGGCCGAAGCTCGCGGCCGTCACGATCTCGTCGAGCACCAGCAGATCGTATTCGCCTGAAACGATCGCCTCGCGGGCGATGCCGAGCCCTCGAGCCGCCTCGACCCGGTCCTCCTCCGTCGTTCCGAAACGGAACCGGCCATCCGGCTGCATCCGCTCCAGCCCCGTGACCCAGTAGCTCACCCCGATCCGGTCGAGCACGGCAAGCTCATGGTGCGAGTATGTCTTGTTCCCCTTGTCGAAATACACCATCCCCACGCGCATGCCCGCCCCGAAGGCCCGGATCAGCAGTCCGAGAGCCGCCGTGGATTTTCCCTTGCCGTCCCCGATATAGGCGTGGATCATCGCGGTCTCCAATATTCTCTATGATATATATGGAACTCAGAAATCCAGGTTGAAGGCATCCCCGAACGGATCGGCCTCTTCGCTGGCCGTTTTCGGGGGCGGTTCTTTCGCCGCCGTCGCCGCGGGCTGGCCGCCTGCCGCAGGGGCCGGCTCGGCGGCCGCAGCAGCAGGGGCCGGTTCCCTGCCGGTGCCGGCGGAATCCGCCGTGGTAGCGTCGGCGCGGGCAGGCGTGGTCCGTGATGCGGCCCGGGCATCCGCCGCGACCTTCGGATCGTGCTTCACGACGATCTCCTCCGAAACAGTTCTCCCCTGAGGCGTCTTCGGCCCCTCGCCGAAGGGGTTCTCTCCCCAGGATGTGTCGGGGGCGGCACTCGCCTCCTCCGATTTCGAAACCCCGGGAAGGGCCGCCGTGGCAGGCTGGTCCCGCTCGCGCTGCATGTCCCAGATCGTCGCGAGCGGCATGAACCGGGCTTCCCCGTGAGACAACTCCCCCGTCCGCACGACCTCGATATCCCCGTCCACCCGGGGCAACAACGCGATCAGCCAGGGGGTTCGCCACCGGCCCGCTCCCAGTGAGTCGGATCGTTCGATCTCGAGCTCCAGCCGCCAGCGCCGGCCCGTCCGCTGCATGTCAGCCGCACGCATCACCCGGTATCCGCACAGACCGGGCCCGGGCACCCAGACGAACAGCATCCGTTTCCCGAAATCGACGTTCGGAACCGGCTCTCCGGATTGGTGCTTTTCCCAGAACACCTGAAGCTCAGGCAGACTCCGGATCAGGAAAAAACTCGGCCGCTCCCGGTACCCCGTCCCCTCCCCGCGCCACTGCTCGAGAATGGCCAGCCGGCTCGGCTGGGCGGCGCCCGAAACGACCGAAGCCGCCAGTTCGGCTCCCGCCGCAGATTCCGGCAGGCTGGCGCCTGCAAGAAGCCCCCACGCTCCGCACAGAACCACGAGGGCAAGACCGTGACGACGCATCCCGGCATGCGGACAGGGCCGTGCGGACCGGGTCATCTCACCGGACTCCCGCCGTGATCGTCAGCCCCTGCTGCGAGGGCACGATGCCGAAGCCGTTATAGACGATGATATATTCGAGAATTTCATACCACGGCCTGTCTTTCAGGGAACAGTACAGCGGCGCCTTCTGGCCGCCCTGCCAGGTGATCGGTACCTTCGTCGCCCGGCTGATCGTCTCGAGAGCCCGCGCCACGTCGCGCCCGTCGCTGATGATCGTGCCCTTCGCCGACAGAGCCGGGAACCAGCGCGCCAGAACGGCCGAATCATACCCCCGCAGCCGCTTCAGAAACCACTGCCAGCTCGTTCCGAACACGTTCACCGGCGCCACGAAAATCACGCCATCGACCCCGTGATACCGGTGATGCGGGCTGACGACCCGCTCGAGCATCGCATTCATATCGTAGGCCCGCGCCTGTGGCATCGCCTCCATCGTCGTCTGCCAATGGCACACGTACTCCTTCCCGTAGGCCAGGGCAACCATGCGGATCGTATTCCAGAGCGGAAGCGGCCCGCTCCAGATCACATCCATCCGGTCTTTGCCCGGGATCAGCGGAAGCTTCGGTGCAAGGGTGAAATACTGGCGCGCATCGGGCCGGTACAACACCACGCTGTCATTGCGGATTGCCGTCACCCGCAGATCCCGGCCGATCATATATCCCGGGGTCACCAGCATCTTCTGCCCACCCCATTTCAGCCAGGCTGCGCCGTCTTCGCCCCGGCTCACCAGACCCACTACCTCGATCTGCGTCGGATCGGCCACGGGCAGGGCCTGCACGGCCTCCGCTCCGATCAGGGCCAGGCCCGAAACCAGCAGCGCCAGGGCGCATCGCCACATCCATCGGCTCATCGTTTCATCTCCCTCTCTGACGGCATTGTCCGAACGAACGCGTGTAGTTTACCATACCATCCACCGGGGAGGTATGCGTTCCCCCTCCCCGCCCCATCACCGACGGAGGAACATCGTATGATCACCCGCCCACGGCTCCTGGCACTGGCGTTCGGCATGACGGCCGCGTCATTCGCGTTTCCCTGCGACCTCTTCGCCCAGATCGAAGTCCCGGTCAGCTATGAGCTGGCCAGCGGTGCACCACGCATCGACGGCTTCCTCACCGGCGGCTCCTGGTGCGAGCCCGAAGGCCTGAGCGTCACCAGATCGGGCGATGCCGCCCCTTCGCTGGTCCGGTATGAGGATATCGATCAGATCACCGCTCTGACGCCCCCCGCCTCGGGTACGGTTTCGATGCGCATCCGCCTCAAGGAGGAAACCGAGTTCCAGGCCGTCGCGAACGTTCCCCCGGGCGTGCCGATGCTCGTGCTGCGTGATGAGCCGCCGCAGGGCGCGCCGGCCGATTCCGGAAAAATCCGCACCTTCACCCCCGAAAACTTCCGCGGCCTCCCCTCGATCGAGTTCGAGGCGGCTCTGGCCCTCGAAGCCAGTCCCCAGCTCGTCAAGGAGCTTGCCGAAAAACTCGCCAAAGCAGCCGGCGAGGGCCGAATCGAAGAAGCCATCGAGCTCCACAGCCAGATCGGAGAGATCCTTGGCGCCCTCTCCGACGCGTCCGGCACCGCTCCTGTTCCAGAGTAAGTGCTCGCCCGGAGACCGGCGGCTGAGATTTCAGTTCTTCAGCCCCGTGTGGTAGAATAAAAAGAGAGATACCGGAAGATCGTTCACAGAGAATAAAAGATCTTCTGTCGAAACGAGAGGTATTGCATGAGCCCCGACCCGCAACGGGCTAGGGTTTCCGTCCGAACGCTTCTGATCGGACTGGGTACGGTCATGTTCCTCCTGGCGCTGATGTTCAGCTTGTTTCACGCCAGGTGGCTTCTCCATACCTCCGAGTATCTCCGCAGAAACCTCGCTGACCGGCATCGGATCATCCGCTCCTATGAGCGCCTGGGCAACGCCTGGCAGGAGCTG
>Ga0116157_10000961_pt1 | contig 29330 bp, 22 predicted proteins | sample AD_UKC048_MetaG_FD_89882 | JGI IMG/M metagenome (GOLD analysis project Ga0116157, IMG submission 89882) | Active sludge microbial communities of municipal wastewater-treating anaerobic digesters from USA - AD_UKC048_MetaG | ecosystem: Engineered > Bioreactor > Anaerobic > Digestate | place: USA... | reverse complement strand
GGAAGGCGAAAGGCTCAAGACCATAGAGCAGATGGACAAAGAGAACAAGGAACAACAAAAAGCCAATAAGGTAGCAAAGTTGATTTCGATTCTGGCCATTGCGCTCATATCGATTTTGTCGCTGTTGAGTTTGTCTTTATATAAAAACAATATCATCCGCAACCAATCGAATTTGCTGCTTAAGGAGAAAAACAATGAATTGTTACTCGCGAAGGAAAAGGCAGAAAAGGCATCGAAGGCGCGTGCCGAATTCTTGTCTACGGTAAGCCACGAATTAAGGACTCCGCTCAACGCGATTAACGGAATCACGCACCTGTTGCTCGAAGAGAATCCCAAGGAATCGCAGATGAACTACCTTACCTCGCTTAAGTTTTCGGGGAATTACCTGCTCACGTTCATTAATGAAATCCTTGAGATCAATAGGATTGAGTCGAGCGCGATTGAAGTGGAGACCATTAGTTTCAACCTCAAATTGCTCATTGGCAACATCCAGAATTCACTTAAGGAACTTGCCGCGATCAACAACAACGCTTTTACCATTGAGATAGACCCGACAATTCCCGATTATCTTTTGGGCGACCCAACGAAGCTTTCGCAGATCTTCCTGAACTTGATCAACAACGCGCTCAAATTCACGAAGAATGGTGAGGTAAAAGTGATTTTGCAGTCTAATGAAATCAACGAGGAGTTTACCTCAATCCATTTCAAGGTACTCGATACCGGTATTGGGATTCCCGAAGAAAAAATAGAAACCATCTTTGACAGTTTTTCACAAGGCTCGATAGAAATCAACCGCAAATACGGCGGAACAGGACTCGGTTTGACCATTGTAAAGAAACTCATAGACATACTCGGCGGCAAAATTGAGCTAGAAAGTAAAGTGGGCAAAGGCTCATCTTTTTCATTCGATTTGAGCTTCAAGATCGGCGAAGAGAAAACCACGGTAGACAAATCGCTCGATTTTGATGACAGTATCCTCAAAGACAAAAAAGTATTGCTCATTGAGGACAACAAAATCAACCAGATGATTACCAAGAAAATGGTAGAAAACAAAGGCATGTTGTGCGAAGTAATCGACAACGGCGAAGACGCCATCGAGGCGGTCAAGAACAACACCTACGATCTGGTTTTGATGGACGTACACTTGCCCGGAATCAACGGAACCATTGCCACGCAAACCATACGCACCTTTGACAAGAAAACAAAAATCATTGCACTCACGGCGATTTCGCTCAACGAAAACCGCGAGATGCTGTTGTCTTATGGGATGAATGATGTGATTACCAAGCCTTTTGATCCGGTAGATTTTTACCGGACGATAACGCAGAATCTTGTTAGGAAATAGCTGTAACTTTAAGCTTTAAGTTGTAAGCTGCTCAGCTTAGTGCCAAATGCTTAAGGCTTACAGCTTATAGCCCTTAATATTGCTGGATCAATTCCCCGATTAAGCGGCGCACATGCGGCTCGGCTTTTCTCGCGGCTTCGAGTACTTCTTCGTGCGTGATGCCTTCAATGCTGTCTTCGTTACCCATGTCGGTAATCACAGAAATCCCGAAAGTTTCGAGTTCCATGTGGCGCGCCACGATTACTTCAGGAACGGTAGACATACCCACACAGTCACAGCCAAGGATTTTCACCATGCGGTATTCTGACATCGTTTCAAAGGTTGGGCCTTGCAAACCGAGGTATACGCCGTCCTGGACTTCAATGCCCAAATCTTGTGCGATGGTCCTGGCTTTGGCAATCATCTTGCGACTGTACGGCTCGCTCATGTTCACAAACCTTGGCCCGAAACGCTCGTCATTTTTGCCGCGCAACGGATGTTCGGGCATCATGTTCACGTGGTCTTTGATCAGTACAATAGAACCTACTTTATAAGAATCCTTTACACCGCCCGAGGCATTAGAGACGATCAGTTTGTTGACACCGATATATTTCATGACCCGCACGGGAAAAGTAACCGCTTTCATATCGTAGCCTTCGTAGAAATGGAAACGGCCTTGCATGGCCACTACTTTTTTGTCGCCGATGGTTCCGAAAACCAAGGCACCTTTGTGTCCTTGTACGGTCGAAACCGGAAAATTGGGGATTTCGGCGTAAGGGAGCGTGAATGCGATTTGGATGTCATCGGTAAAACTCCCAAGGCCAGAACCCAGGATTACACCGTATTCTGGCGCATAATCGTTGGTTTTGGCTTTGATATAATTAACGGTTTCTTGTACTTGTTCCCACATAGTTTAAAATGGTTTGGTCAAAATTAGGTTGATCTTGCACAAAGTCGGTTTTGATGGGCAGGTAGAAAAGTTGTGCGGCAGGGAGTTGCCCTTTGAGCCGAACATAATCTTTTTCTGTCGTGACAATCATTTTATCTTGTGCTTGTTCTTTAATGTTTATCAGGTCGGTATCGGTGAAATGATGATGGTCTGCAAACCGCAACACCGCATCATTTTCGCCTTGCAAATATGCAAAAAATGGTTCTGGTTTAGCAATGCCCGCCAAAAGTAATTTCTGCTGGCCGCGGATTTCGTCTACCGGTACAATGTTGTCGCGGGAATACACCGAGTCATCGTAAGCAATGGTCGTGAAATAAACCGGCTGCGTCGCCTTTAATTTCTTACGGATATTTTCCATCGCAAGATCTGAAATCGATTCGGGGCATTTCGTGACAATTATCATATTTGCCCTTTTAGCACCAAATTTAGGTTCGCGAAGGCTCCCTGTGGGCAGTACAAAATCATCCGAAAACAAATCGCCATATGCCGTTAATAGGATGTAGAATCCGGCTTTGACACGACGGTGTTGAAAGGCGTCGTCGAGCAGAATGACTTCTGGTGTTTCGTCTAACGCGAGCAATCGTTCAATCCCGTTTTTGCGGTCGGCATCTACCGCAACACTAACATTGGCGAATTTCTGGTAAAACTGAAAAGGTTCATCACCGAGCAAAGTAGCAGTAGCAGTAAAATCGGCCAGTAAAAAACCTTTGGACTGCCGCTTATAACCGCGACTGAGCGTGGCTACGCGGTATTTGTCTGAAAGCAAGCGAATCAGGTATTCTATCTGTGGTGTTTTGCCCGTACCTCCCATACTGAGGTTGCCCACGGCGATAATCGGCACATTGAAACTGTAAGATTTAAACAGACCGTGGTCGTATAGAAAATTGCGCAATCGCATCACCAAACCATACAATACGGCAAACGGCAACAGTATTTTTCGCAGCAAAATCATTTTACGAATGTATAATATTTTATCTTTGGAAGTGAAACTTTTGACCGGAAATGAAACCGTACTTTCTTAAAATCCTCTTGCTGTTGCTGTTGACCTCATTAGGCCTACAGGCGCAGGACGACAACGCCAAAGTCCTCAAAGTGGTATTGCAACGCTATTATAAAACCGAGAAACCGGTTTACAAAGGCCGCAGTCAATTGCTGTACCTGTATTGTAACCAGGCCAATAACAACGAAGAAATTTTCGAAGCCATCAAAGCCGGCAACCTGCCCAAAGACTTCCTTAAGGAAATGCGCCAGACGATGATGTCTGACACCGCAGAAAGGGATTGGTCGGCTGCATTGACTGCTGTTTACGAAACAGACCAAACAAAACTCAAGCAAAAAATAAATGAGTGCCTCACCTTAGAAAAATACCACGAAGTCTCGCGTAGGCTCAACCTCAACAACCAACGGCTGATGATTGTAAGCAAGCCGCTGTTTTACTCTAAAGGCAACATCGCACTGGTGAAAGTGGTGTTCTACCGCAACATTGAACACAACAACGGTGCAATCATCCTGCTTGAAAAGACCGGCGACGACTGGACCATCAAAGAATACCTCAACCAATGGTCAACCTAAAACTATGAAAATCAAACAAATCCTTGCTGTGCTCGAAGACATGGCACCGCTGGCTTATGCCGAAGACTTTGACAACGTGGGCTTGCTCGTGGGCGATGCCGCAAATGAGGCCACCGGAATTTTGGTCTGCCACGATGCGCTCGAATCCGTTATCGATGAAGCCATCGCGAAACAATGCAACCTCGTGGTGTGCTTCCACCCGATTGTCTTCTCGGGTCTCAAAAAAATCACAGGAAAAAACTACGTAGAGCGCGTGCTGCTTAAAGCCATCAAAAACAACATCGCTATTTATGCGGTTCACACGGCGCTCGACAACCACAAAGATGGCGTAAACAAGATTTTTTGCGACACGCTTGGACTTGTGAATCCAAAAATGTTAGTTCAAAAAGCCAATTTTATCCGCAAACTCGTTACTTATACGGTTCCTGAAAATGCCCAAATGCTTCGCGATGCGTTGTTTGAAGCCGGCGCAGGAAACATTGGCAATTACGACCATTGCAGTTTCAATTCTGCCGGAACCGGAACCTATCGCGGCAACGAAGACAGCAACCCAACAATAGGCACCAAAGGACAACGCACCCAAACCGACGAAGTCAAAATTGAAGTGACCTTTGAAAAACACCGTGAATCGGCAATCCTCAAAGCGCTCTTTGCCCATCATGTTTATGAGGAAGTGGCTTACGAGATCTACAACCTTGAAAACCAACACCCGCAAATCGGGCTCGGAATGATTGCCGAACTTGAAACCGCTTTATCTGAGCGCGATTTCCTGCAAAAAGTCAAAGACCAATTGCTGTGTGATGGCATCCGACACTCGGCTTTCCTGGGGAAAAACATCAAAAAAGTGGCCGTCCTTGGCGGTTCGGGAAGCTTTGCCATTGCCGCGGCGATTCGTGCCGGAGCCGACGCTTTCCTTACCGCCGACCTTAAATACCACAACTTCTACGAAGCCGAAAACCAACTCCTTTTGGCCGACATCGGGCATTTTGAAAGCGAGCGCTATACAAAAAATTATATTGTTGATTTTCTTAGGAAAAAAATCCCTAATTTTGCCATCGTTTTATCAGAAGAAAATACAAATCCTGTTAAGTACTTATAAATTATGGCGAATACAAAAGAACTAAGTGTTGAAGAGAAATTAAGGGCATTATACGACTTGCAATTAATTGACACCAGAATCGATGAAATCAGAAATGTAAGGGGTGAACTTCCGCTAGAGGTAGAAGATCTCGAGGATGAAGTTACCGGTCTGACTACGCGTACTGAGAAACTCAAACAAGATCTTGAAAGTATCGAAGAGCAAATCAAAGCCAAAAAAATCGCTGTCGAAGACCACCAGGCGGCCATCAAAAGGTACACCAAACAGCAGGAAAGCGTTCGCAACAACCGCGAATTCAACTCACTCACCAAAGAAGTAGAATTCCAGGAACTTGAAATCCAGCTTGCCGAAAAGCAAATCAAGGAAATGAAAGCTTCTATGGAACATAAAAAGGAAGTGATTTCACAATCCAAAGAAAAATTGGAGGCCAAAACCAGCCACCTCAAGCATAAAAAAGCCGAGCTCAGCGACATCATGCAGGAAACCGAGAAAGAAGAAGCTTTCCTTACCGAGAAATCGGCCGAGTTTGAAGCGTTGATCGAAGAGCGTTTGCTTGCTGCTTACAAGAGAATCCGCAGCAGCGTTCGCAATGGTTTGGCAGTAGTTTCTATTGAAAGGGGTGCATCAGCCGGTTCGTTCTTTACGATCCCGCCGCAAACCCAGGTAGAAATCGCCGGACGCAAAAAAGTCATCACCGACGAACACTCAGGCAGGATTTTGGTTGACAGCTCGCTGGCCGAAGAAGAAAGAGAGAAAATGGCCAAATTATTCGCCACCATGTAAATACCAACCCCGCTTGTCGGGGTTTTTTTATGCAGAAAATCAGGAAATTTATCATCACCAAATCGGTTGGATTTTATATCAACACCTTGAGTTGGTTTGCCCCCAAAAGAGCCACACTGCTCGCCTACCGCTTGTTTAGCACGCCGCGTGAAGGCAGGTTGAGCAAGGACGCATTACCGACAGTATTAAAGGATGCCGAAACGCAAACCATCCACTTGGGCGATGACCATTTTCAAATCTACATTTGGCACGGCAGCGAAACCGTGACTTTACTTGTACACGGATGGGAAAGCAATGCCTCGCGATGGGAAAAGCTTTTGCCGCACCTCAAAACCACAGGAAACACCATTGTTGCCATCGATGCTCCGGCGCACGGCTTATCGAGCGGGTCAGAATTCAATGTTCCACAATACGCGAAATTCATCGATACGGTTATCAAGCGATACCAACCCAAGCATATTGTAGGCCATTCGATTGGCGGGATTTCGAGTGTATATTTTCAACACCATTATGAAGGCCACGGACTCGAAAAAATGGTATTGCTCGGCGCACCATCCGATTTCAAGATATTGCTCAGCAACTATGTGCGTTTGCTTTGGCTCAATGATAAAGTTCGGGATTTTCTATTCGACAAGATCAAGAAAAAATTCGAGATAGACATCGACGCCTTTTCGGGCCAATTGTTCCTCGTGGATACCCAAATCAAAGGGATTATCGCACACGACCTGGCCGATGAAGTCGTTGCTTTTTCTGAAGCGCAGAAGCTAGCCGAAGCCTGGAAACATGCCGAATTCATCCAAACGAGCGGCCTCGGACACAGCATGCATGATGAAGTGTTGTATAAAAAAATAATCGCGTTCCTTACCTCTGAAAATTAATCTTCGATGCTCTTTTTTGTGTTTGAAGATTGATGGTCTACAGGCCTCAGGAAATTCGCACGTTGACGTATCAAATTAAAACTTATTTTTGCCAAATGGAAGACAATCTTAAAAGGCTCAACAAATTCATAGGTGAAACAGGTTACTGTTCACGCCGTGAAGCCGACGCGCTGATCGCTGAAGGGCGCGTGACCATTAACGGCATCGTTCCTGAAATGGGAACCAAAGTCTCACCCAATGATGAAGTACGTATTGACGGGAAACTCATCCGGGACAATAACGAACAGCTCGTTTACCTCGCGTTCAACAAACCCGTTGGGATTGAGTGCACGACCAACCTGGAAGTACCTGAAAACATTGTCGACTACATCAATTACCCCAAACGTATCTTCCCGATCGGGCGGCTCGACAAGGCCAGCGAAGGCTTGATTTTCATGACCAACGACGGCGACATCGTCAACAAAATCCTGCGTGCGCGCAACAACCACGAAAAGGAGTATACCGTTACCGTTGACAAACCCATCACGAGCCGTTTCATTGAACGCATGGGAAATGGTGTGCCTATTTTGGATACGGTAACGCGCAAATGCAAGGTAGAACAAATCAGCAAATACAATTTTAAGATCATCCTAACCCAAGGACTCAACCGACAAATCAGACGGATGTGCGAGTATTTGGGCTATGAGGTGACGGCGCTCAAACGCATCCGCATCATCAATATTTCGCTCGACTTACCCGTGGGGCGTTACCGCGAACTCACGCCTGCCGAAATTGCCGAACTCAATAAACTCATCGAACCGTCGAGCAAGACCGAGGAGGCAAGTTTGCCAAAAGTAGAAAACACCTCGCCAGAAAGACTTGAAAGAAAACCCGCTCGAAATCCCGAAGCGACGATACAAAAATTGGCAGCAGCCAAACGTGGGCCGAAAACAGAAAATAACGGATTCCCGAATCGCGAAGACGCCGAAACCAACAACAGAAGGCAACAATCGGCTAGCCGCAATCAGGAAGTGCAATCCTTCCGCAAAACGCCTTTCAGAAAAGAAACGGAACAGCAAAAACAAAGCCTCCCTAAACCAGAAAACAAAATGATTGACATGAAGTGTGAGGCGGCAACAGACAAAACAAAACAGAACGAAGCGAAACCCGCTTCACGATGGAAAGTTGATTTTATAAAAAAAGACGATCCGGAATACCGTAAAAAAGGGGATTATTAAGATCTCCGTAAGAAAAAAGCCCTCTCAATCGAGAGGGCTTTTTTCTAATACATCCTAACAGAACTAGTTAAAATTGAAGTTTAACAAAAAGTGTAGTTTTTCTACATTTGGGAATTACATTTATTTTTTAAGGGACACATCCTCCCCTTCCCTGAAGGTAAAATACAATTTTTTCAAATACCCATCGTACAGAAAAACTGTATCTCTCGTTAAAACAAAAATTATTTTCCTTTAATTTCAGAAACACCTATTTACGGATGCGAGATTTTTCGCTGTTCCCTAGCAAGTAGCGTATTCTTAAGCAGCATGGCAATGGTCATAGGCCCGACACCACCGGGAACCGGCGTGATGTGTGAAGCCTTCTTGCTCACGTTTTCAAAATCTACGTCACCGGTAATACGATAACCTTTTTCGGCGGTTTTGTCTTCGACGCGCGTGATGCCCACATCGATGATGACCGCGCCATCCTTGACCATTTCGGCCTTGAGATAATTGGGTACACCAAGCGCCGTGATGATGATGTCGGCTTGTGTGGTAATCTGTGCTATATTTTTGGTGTAGCTGTGGGTGAGTGTAACGGTGGAGTTTCCGGGAAAACCTTTGCGTCCCATCAAAATGCTCATCGGACGGCCAACAATATGGCTGCGGCCGATAACAACCGTGTGCTTTCCTTTGGTTTCTACGTTGTAACGTTCGAGCAATTCGAGGATTCCAAAAGGAGTTGCGGGAATGAACGTAGTCATGTCTAGTGCCATTTTCCCGAAGTTTTCAGGATGGAAACCATCCACGTCCTTACTTGGGTCGATGGCCATCAAAACCTTCTGCGTATCGATTTGGTCGGGCAGCGGCAACTGGACGATAAACCCGTCTATATTGTTGTCTTCGTTGAGTTGTTTGATTTTTTTGAGCAATTCGGTCTCCGACGTTGTACTGGGCATTTTGACGAGTGTCGATTCGAAACCCACGAGCTCACAAGCTTTGACTTTACTGCCCACATAAGTCAGGCTCGCACCATCATTGCCTACGATTACTGCAGCAAGATGCGGCACTTTCTCGTTGTTTTTCTTCATTAGGTTGACCTCGGCTGTGATTTCGGCTTTGATGTCGGCTGCTGTTTTTTTTCCGTCGAGTAGTTGCATGTTGTTTGGGTTGAAGGGTTGAAGGTACAGGGTTCAGGGGTTAGGGTACAGGTAAAAAAACTCAGGGTTTAAAAGTTCCTGTACCTTGAACCTTTAAACCCTGAACCAAATTACCTCATTCCTTTTACGCCGCCCATCATCTTCATGAGGTTCTTGCCGCCCGGACCTTGCATCATTTTCATCATTTTGCTCATCTGGTCGAACTGCTTCATGAGTTGGTTGACTTCCTCTATCTTACGTCCCGACCCTTTGGCTATACGGGTTTTTCGTTTCACATCGATAATGGCGGGACGGCTTCTTTCTGCCGGTGTCATCGAGTAAATAATAGCTTCAATATGCTTGAATGCGTCGTCCTCAATCTCTACATCTTTCATGGCTTTGGACGCGCCTGGAATCATGCCTACCAAATCCTTCATGTTTCCCATTTTCTTGACCTGTTGAATCTGAGAAAGGAAATCGTCGAAACCAAATTCGTTCTTGGCAATTTTCTTCTGGATCTTGCGTGCTTCTTCTTCGTTGAATTGTTCCTGCGCGCGCTCTACAAGCGACACCACGTCGCCCATACCCAGGATCCTCTCGGCCATACGTTCTGGGTAGAACACGTCGATGGCTTCCATTTTTTCTCCGGTTCCTACAAACTTAATGGGTTTGTTGACTACCGATTTGATAGAAATGGCCGCTCCACCGCGCGTATCACCATCTAATTTGGTTAGAATGACACCGTCAAAATCGAGTCGGTCGTTGAAAGCTTTGGCTGTATTGACTGCATCTTGTCCGGTCATCGAATCTACTACAAATAGCGTTTCGTGTGGTTGGATGGCTTTGTGTACGTTAGCAATTTCGGTCATCATCTCCTCGTCTACAGCCAAACGACCCGCGGTATCCACGATGACTACATTGTATCCTTTTTCTTTGGCGTATTTGACGGCATTCTGAGCAATCTCGACCGGATTGTTATTACCCAGTTCAGAATAGACTTCCACGCCAATCTGGTCGCCCACGACATGCAACTGGTTGATGGCCGCCGGACGGTACACGTCGCAAGCCACCAAAAGTGGCTTTTTATTTTTCTTGGTTTTAAGGAAGTTGGCGAGCTTGCCCGAAAAAGTCGTTTTACCCGAACCTTGCAAACCCGACATCAAAATGACCGTTGGATTTCCCGATAAGTTGACCCCGGCTACGTCACCACCCATGAGTTCGGTGAGTTCATCCTTGACCAGTTTGACGAGCAACTGCCCTGGCTGTAAAGTCGTGAGTACGTTTTGACCTATGGCTTTTTCCTTGACTTTGGTGGTGAAATCTTTGGCTATTTTAAAGTTGACATCGGCATCGAGTAGCGCGCGGCGTACTTCTTTTAGCGTTTCGGCTACGTTGATTTCGGTGATTTTCCCGTGTCCTTTGAGGATGTGGAAGGCTTTATCGAGTTTATCGCTTAAATTGTCAAACATGATTATCGGGATTTTGAAGCTGCAAATATAAGCGAAAACCGTCAAGGTTCAAAACCCTTATAAGTCAATTTTTTTACCGAAAATCATGGTAATCTTGTAATCATCTTAGGCAAATCCATACGGTAATCGCAGTAGTAAATGCCTAAATTTAGTATAACTAAAAACCAATCTCATGGAAACGAAATACAAAAAAATGGTATTGACGGCTGCAGTAGTTTTTTTGATTGCTGCATGCGGAGCGGGATACAAAGGATCGGCATCCGACACCAGCGGAACAAATGGCGCAACCAACGGAACCGGGAAAATAGCAAAATCGGGTAACGTGCACAGTTACAACCCATAAAAAACCGGGCTCAAATTAATGTCCCGGTTTTTCCAATTTAACTTAACCCATTTAAGTTCAATTTAATTCATACATTGATTGATATCGCCTTCGAGGTTGTACAAAGTAGCCACCTGGTTAGCGGTCAGTGCTTTTTTATAAATTCTGATATCGTCCATAAAACCTTTGTATCGGTTGGCAAAAGAATAACTGGGAATCGATGTAGGCATATCATTACACGTAAAGGTGCGGCGAAGCTGTCCGTCACGGTATAATTTACCAAGGTTGAGGCTGCTGTCATAACTAATCACCAAATGGTGCCAGTTGGTGATGTCGTTGCCGAGCCCGTCTGTAACCCAGGAATCATCATAGATTACTTCATCAGACATGTCCATCAAATACGGTCCCATAACGGTGTTGTCAGGATTGCCCAATAAGGCCGTGAAGGCAAAATTAGACGCCAATTGTTCCTGTGGATTTATGCCTGAATTGTCCTGTCTTTTGTACCAGATACTCATTGAAAAACTGCCGCTGGCCATCATATTGTTGGCTGCATTTCCTTCGGCATACACCGTGTTTTGGCCGTTGTTGGTTCCGTCATCCATAGAAATGGCACCGTTTGCGTTGCCGCTGCGATCGGTAACGTAATGGTAGTTTCCTGAGATAAGCATCTCCGAATTCCCGGTCAAATCATGCAGTTCATTGCCAAACGGGATATACATCACCAGGTCATCTGTTAGAATATTGGGGTTGCCACAGCTGCAATCCTCGGCAGCAACATTGATGGCGTCCAAGAACTCGGTGTCATTTTGAATCACAACCAACTCGCCGCTTGAATTGACAGCACTTACGGGGTAATTGATTTGGTACAGCTGCCCTTGCGATAAGCCCGCAACAAAACCAAACAAATCGGGTTTATTGTTAATCGTGAAGTTTTGCGCATTCTGGATATTGCTATCGTAAACAGAAATCACAACGGGATACTGCACGGCGATACATGGAATCGCAGGATTCCCAGGCGCGGCGGTATTGTCGCGAAAATCATCCAACGCCTGTTGGCTACCGAGCAATTGCTGGGTGTAATTGACTAGGGAAACCGTCAACGGAAAAGCCAAAGTTATACTATCTACATCGCTGGCCGAAGCTGCGAAAATATCGCGAATCGTCTGGTAATCTGCCTCAGAAGCAAGTCCAATCGATTGCCCGTTGACAATTGCCTGGTAAGGAAATTCTATCCTGAACGCGCTGGAGTGGTCTATAAAATTATCCACCGAAGTGTTGTTCATGGCCAGCCTATAAAGCCCTGTGGTTAATTCTGAAGATTTTGAAAGTGCCTTTGTATTGGACAGGGTCTCGTTTTCGTCGTGCTGGCAGGAAACCAATAGCGCAGCCGGCAAAACAACCCATGCAAATAAGACTTTCAATAAATTTCTCATCTTGTAAAATGTTAGTTACGCCAATAAAACATCCCAAATATCGAAAACCCTACCTTAGGAACCGTTTTTTCTGATTAAGTTTATGTCGGGAAAAATGACACCATAAAAGTAGGGTTTTTAATTTCTGAGCTGTTTTCAATACAGAACACTTTTGGATTCCTATGGAAAAAAATGGATTGCAATGCATTTGTGAGGATACGGTATTTGCCGGGTTCTTCAAGACGCATGTCAAAAATTTGCGCAACTACCTGTATTACAAGTTCGGTAATGAGGAACAAGCCAATGACGTGACACAGGAAGCATTCATCAAACTGTGGGAAAATTGTAAAAATGTACCGTTCGAAAAAGCAAAATCGTTTCTGTACATCGTAGCCAACAATGCGTCGTTGAATTATATCGCGCACCAAAAAGTGGTACTGGAGTATTCTAAAAAAGCCGATCTCAAGCAACATGCTTTTGAAAGCCCCGATTACCTCATAGAAGAAGAAGAATTCAGGGTGAAGTTGCACAATGCGATCGAAAATTTGTCTGAAGCACAGCGCACGGCGTTTTTGCTCAACCGAATCGACGGGAAGAAATACGCCGAAATTGCAGACATGCTCGGTATTAGCGTCAAAGCCGTCGAAAAGCGGATTTCGGGCGCACTGGTTGCCTTAAGGGAACAGATAGAGCAATTGCAAGGAATTAAAATATAGTCGTTATCAAAAGAAAGTACCAATGGAAATGCAACACGATTTAGCCAAATGGCTCGAAGGAGGAATGACCCGGCAAGAGCTGGCCGCTTTTGAACAGTCGGCCGATTTTAAAAGCTATGAAAAAATTATAGCCTACACCAATACGCTCAAAGCTCCGGCCTTTGACACCGAGTTGATGTGGGCCAAAGTTACCGCGCCAAGAACAAAAACCATCCGTTTGCAGCACAATTGGTTGCTTAGGATCGCGGCCGTTCTGGTTATCGGGATTGGGTTGTTTTTTGCGTCGGTACCCATGCAAACCACTACCGAACTCACCCAAAATAAGATGCAGAAGACCTTTCTGCTGCCCGACGATTCTGAGGTGACATTGAATTCGGCTTCGCAAATCGAATACAAAAAATGGAACTGGACCGACCACCGCGAACTGCAACTCGAAGGCGAAGCGTTCTTTAAAGTGACCAAAGGCCAAACCTTTGATGTGCTTACCCGTTTGGGCAAAGTGACCGTCGTGGGTACCCAATTCAATGTCAAGGCACGTGGCGACCGGTTTGAAGTGATTTGCTTTGAAGGGAAAGTTCGTATAACTACCCAAAACAAAAACGTATTGCTAAGCCCAGGCATGTCGGCCTATTTTGAAGCCGGGAAGCCCTTGCAACCGGAAGCTTCTTCGTTACAAAAACCCGGCTGGTTGAACCACCTCATTTCATTCTGCAATGATGACCTCGATACAGTAATCGCCGAAATAGAACGGCAGTACGACGTAAAAATCAGCAAACAAAAAGTAGACAGCAACCACCGTTTCACTGGTAATGTGCCCTCGGATGACCTTGAAATGGCGCTGTACATCATCTCCAAAACCTACAACCTCAACTATTACAAAGCAGAAAACAACATCACGCTTACCGCAAGATAAAAATGTCCAAAGGCCGAATTTACCTGATACTGGCTTTCTTTTTCTTCCTTTTTCCAGGAGTGGTTTTGGCGCAGCAAAAGGCAGCACTTAAAACCGCCCTCTCCCAAATCGAGAAACAGCATCAGGTAAAGTTCAGCTACACCGAAGAGACGATTGCCTCATACGAGGTGGCAATGCCCGACGCCTCACAAACCCTGCTGCAACAGCTCGAGCAACTTCAAAAACAAACCCCACTTGGCTTTGAAATTGTCGACAACCGCTATGTGATTGTGACGGTAAGCCAAAGCGTGGCCAACGATGCGAAGGCCGACGCCATGACTTTCTCGCTCAACGAAGTCACGATAGACCATTACCTTACTTCGGGAATTTCCAAAACCAAAAGCAAAGGATACGTTCTCAAACCCTCCAAATTTGGAATATTGCCAGGACTTATAGAACCAGATGTATTGCAGACGATGCAACAGATCCCGGGAATTTACAGTGCCGAGGAAAACATCTCCAGCCTTAACGTACGAGGCGGTACACACGACCAGAACCTGTTTTTATGGAACGGCATCCGGATGTTCCAGACCGGGCATTTCTTTGGATTGATTTCTGCGTTCAACCCCGCCTTACCCAACCGCATTCTGATTGCCAAAAACGGCACCTCGGCTTTCTATGGCGAAAGCGTGTCGAGTGTGGTGGATATGGCCACAACCAGCGAAAAGATTGAACCTTCTGCTTACGCCGTTGGGCTCAATTTGATCGCCGCCGATTTCTACGCAAAAATGAAACTCAACGACAAAGCTTCGTTGATGGTTTCGGGCCGCCGATCGCATACCGATTGGGTCCAGTCGCCCACATATCAGAAATACTACAACAGGATTTTCCAGAATACCATCGTCACCAACGTCAACAATCGGGAGGTGATCAGTTACAATACCAATGAGGATTTTTATTTCTACGACTTTACGATGCAGTTCAAACAAAAAATCGGGACGCGGCATGAACTGCTCGTAGACGGCATTGGGATATCCAACCGGCTCGGTGTCGACCAACGTTCTGTCGTGGCCGGGCAGTACAATTCAAAAAACAGTTTGCTCGAACAACAAAGTTATGGCGGGAACCTCAGCTGGAAAACCAACTGGAACGCTAAAAACACCACACAGATCAATGCTTATGTTTCCTGGTACGACCTGGAATCCACCAATCAGTCGATAGAGAAAAACCAACTGCTCAACCAGGAAAATTCGGTCTTAGACACCGGAATACGCATTGAGAACAGCCATGAATTGAGCCCGTTTTTCATTTTCAAAAACGGTTACCAATACAACGAGATTGGGATCTCGAATTTTGACGAGATCAACAATCCCGAATTTAGCAGAAATGTAAGAAGCGTACTGCACAGTCACGCGCTCGTACTCGAGACCCAAATCCGGTCGCGCAATGGCAAGCTGTCGGTCAATTCGGGAATCCGGTCTAATTATTACGAGAACTTTGATAAACTGCTCATAGAACCGCGACTGCAATTCAACTATGCCATGACGCAATCACTGGCCATTGAGTTGCTCGGCGAGATGAAAAACCAAACTGCCTCGCAAGTAATTGACCTGCAACAAGATTTCATGGGTATAGAAAAACGACGCTGGACCTTGGCCGACGATCGTGAAATCCCCATCCAGAAAAGCCAACAACTGGCTTTGGGAATCACATACAAGAACCGACGCTGGCTGTTTACCATAGATAATTTTTATAAAAAAGTCGCTGGGATTTCAACACCCGGACAGGCTTTCCGCAACCAACTGGAACGGATCAAACTCAATGGCAATTATGAGGTTTGGGGTTCTGAAGTTTTGCTGCAACGCAACTTTAGGCGCTTTTATACGTGGCTGGCGTACAGTTTCAATCACAACCGATACGATTTTAGCCAGTACGACCCGAGCCGGTTCCCCAATAATTTCCAGATTGAGCACAGCCTATCGGGTGCAGCAACCTACGATTGGAAAAAACTGCGTATCGCCCTGGGTGGCAAATGGAATTCGGGCCGACCCACTACCACGCCTGTATTTTTGAGCAACCGCCAAATCAGCTACAACACGCCCAACAATGAAGTGCTGGATGATTTTTTTCAGTTCAACCTTTCGGGATCTTACGAGTGGCTATTGGGTCAAAAAACCAGGCTACAAGTTCACGCTTCGTTGCTTAATATCTTTAATAAAAGCAATACGGTGAACCGCTATTACCGCGTCAACAGCTTAAGCAATACTATCGAAAGCGTCAATACTTATGCGCTCGAACGCACGCCAAACCTGAGCTTGCGTTTGTTGTATTAAAAAAGCCGGCGAACACCGGCTATGATTAGTTTTTCTCGAAAGTAAGATTGTCTACGTCGGCGCCACCATCACTCACATCCTGCAAGACAATCTTGTCGGCCGTGCGCGACACAACATCCCAGTCATCGCTGATGTCTTCAAAATCGGCGGGTGCCGCAAAAACGATGTTGAAATCGAGCGGATCACTTGGGGTTTCATCGTCGGTCTTGTTCGTGGAAAGCGTCCAGGCTCCGGTGTAGGTATTGGCGCCGTTGGTGGCCGACAATAAATCATCGGCTCCAAAAGTGAAATCGTATCCGGTAAAGTGATCGGTTTCTTCCTGTCCGTGATCACTGTAATAGGTGACGCGCCAGGTGCCTTGCATCATGGAGGCTTTGATGAGCTCGGTATCTTGCAACACCACAGGCTGCACGTCCTCGCGCGAGCAAAAAGAGGCCGTATTGAGGAGCATCACGGTGGCAAGTGCGGTAAAAATGGTTAACTTCTTCATAAGCAGCAGGATTTACATTGGCCAAACATAAGCATAATTTTGAAACTGTGCACTTACATTCTTTCGGGAACGGCAATACCGAGCAAACCAAACGCCGAGCGGATGGTGTCGCCGACTTTCTTTGAAAGCTGTACACGAAAGGTTCTCCGGTCTGTATCTTCTTCACCGAGTATTGAAACCGTCTGGTAAAACGAATTGTATTCCTTGACCAGTTCATAGGTATAATTGGCTACGAGCGCCGGGCTGTGGTGCTCGGCCGCCAGTTGTATGGTCTCGGGATATTGCTCTAGCAGTTTGAGAAGTTCCTTTTCTTTGGGATGCAATTCGAGGCCGTTGGCAGCGGGATTCGCGTCGAGATCAAAATCGGCCTTGCGCAAAATCGACTGGATCCGCGCGTAGGTATATTGGATGAACGGCCCGGTATTTCCGGCAAAATCAACCGATTCTTCTGGATTGAACAGGATGCGTTTTTTGGGATCGACCTTGAGAATGTAATATTTAAGCGCACCGAGGCCAATGGTTTTGTAGAGTTGGAGCTTTTCCTCGTCGGTGTATCCTTCGAGTTTGCCGAGTTCCTCGGATAACTGTTTAGCGGTTTGGGTCATGTCATCGATTAAATCGTCGGCATCCACGACGGTTCCTTCGCGGGATTTCATTTTACCCGAAGGCAAATCGACCATGCCATAAGACAAATGGAACAGGTTCTCAGACCAATCGAAACCGAGCTTTTTAAGAATCAGGAACAACACTTTAAAGTGGTAATCCTGCTCGTTTCCTACGGTGTAGACCATTCCGCCCACATCGGGAAAATCGTTAACCCGTTGTATCGCCGTTCCGATGTCTTGGGTCATGTAAACCGCCGTACCGTCGGAGCGCAAGACAATTTTGCGATCGAGTCCTTCGTCGGTAAGGTCAATCCAAACCGAACCGTCGGGGTCTTTTTCAAACACGCCTTTTTCGAGTCCCATCTGCACGACATCCTTACCTAAAAGGTAGGTGTTGCTTTCGTAATAATAAGAATCGAAATCGACGCCGAGGTTTTTATAGGTTTCTGCAAATCCGCTGTACACCCAACCGTTCATGGTTTCCCAGAGCGTGACAACTTTTTCGTCTCCGGCTTCCCAGTCGAGCAGCATTTGTTGGGCTTCAAGGAGGATGGGCGCTTGCTTTTTGGCTTCGCCTTCTGTTTTTCCCTGAGCGATTAGCCCGTTGATCTGTTCTTTATAGGCTTTGTCGAATGCGACATAATATTTCCCCACGAGTTTGTCTCCTTTAAGGTGCGAAGACTCGGGCGTTTCACCGTTGCCGAATTTTTTCCAGGCGAGCATTGACTTACAGATGTGAATCCCGCGGTCGTTGATGATTTGCGTTTTGTATACTTTCTTCCCCGCTGCCTTGATGATCTCGGCCACCGAATAACCCAAAAGGTTATTGCGCACGTGGCCCAAATGCAACGGCTTGTTGGTGTTGGGCGAGGAATATTCGATCATAACCGCCTTGTCGTGAACGTTTGGCACGACAAACCCGAATTGTGCGTCTGCTTTTACCTCATTGAAAAAGTCGATATAATAAGAATCGGCGATGACGATATTGAGAAAACCCGAAACGACATTGAAACGTGCTACTTCATTCACGTGCTCCACGAGGTAAGCGCCTATTTTTTGGCCGAGTTCGGCCGGGCTGCTTTTGATGCGTTTGAGCAACGGAAACAAGACCATGGTGAGGTCGCCTTCAAAATCTTTGCGCGTAGCCTGAAATTCTACCCTTTCAATGTTCACGTCAAACAGGGTTTTGATGGCTTTCTCGATTTGTGGCGTAAGGATTTGCTGCAGTCCGTTCATGATTAGAATATTTAGGCCGCAAAGATAGCTATACCACCTTAATATTAAAAGGAGAATATTTGCGGGAAAAAGGAAGTTGCATTTCGTCGATTATTTCTAAAAATGACAATATGCGATGTTGTAATTGTAAGATTTTTATAGATAATATTTTTAAAATAGTGCATTTCATCGATTTTATTTGCATTTTACCGATATTTAATCCAATCTTTGTCCTGTCAAAAATAACATATTGTTACAATAATAATTAGCCCTAAATTATTATGAAAAAAATTCTACTCATTCTTGCTTTGGCAAGTACGCTTGTTGGCTACACCCAAGCCATCTCGGTCAATACGAATACGTATACTGTACCCCAACTGGTTAACGCGGTTCTAATCAATTCACCTTGTGTCTCTGCACAGAACGTGACATCGCGCACCGGAACCAATTTTGGTTCTTCTAACGGAATCGGATTCTTCCAGAACACCAACCCCAACTTCCCCATGCAATCCGGCGTGATCATGAGCACCGGAAATGTCATGAACGCGATGGGGCCAAACACTACAGCACTCAGTGACGGCTCGGCCAACTGGCCCGGTGATGCCGATTTGCAAAACACTTTGCTGCAGGCCGGAATCAGCATGAACTCGGTCAACGCTACTGTTTTAGAATTCGATTTTACGCCGATTTCACCTACCTTTAGTTTTGATTTCCTTTTCGCTTCTGAAGAGTACGGAAACTTTCAATGCCAGTTTTCGGATGCATTCGCGTTCCTACTCACCAATACTGTTACCGGCGTTACTACCAATCTCGCGGTAGTGCCCAACACCAACTTACCGATTTCGGTGGTGACTATCCGTGATTTCCTTTACAACTCATCGTGCCCTTCTGCCAACGTAGAATACTTTGGCAGCTACAATGGTGGCTCAGCAGCGGCTACAGCGGCGGTAAATTTCAACGGACAGACCAAACTCATGAATGCTTCTGCGGTGCTCACACCCAATACACCTTATCACATTAAGTTGGTTATTGCCGACCGATCTGATGAGAATTCGGATTCGGCGATTTTCATCTCTTCGGATACTTTCAACATCGGACAGGACGTTTTGGGACAGGATATCGCCAGCAACAGCCCCAACGCTCCTTGTTTTGGAGACAACTACGTGCTGAATTCTAACCTGAATCCAACGCAATATACATTTACCTGGACCAAAAACGGACAGCCAATAAGTGGCGCTTCTGGCCCATCACTTACCATTACAGGGCCCGGAACTTACAGCATTACTTACCAAAGTGGCACTTGTGTACCCGTTACCGACTCGGTCAATATTGGTTATCAATCGCAAATCATGGCCGGAACTCCCAATGATTTGTTTCGTTGTGATTTGGGCGCGGCAAATTACACCTATGACTTGTCAATCAACACGCCAATCGTCAAAGCCGGGCTCAACCCAGCAACTACGGTGTCTTATTACGACAATCAGGCCGACGCCAATGCGGGGAACGCCAATACATTGCCAACATCTTATGTGGGAACACCTGGCGAAACCATCTATGTCAGGATTAAAAACCCCACCGGAAACTGCTACGTAGTTAAAAACTTCAAGTTATTGACTTCACCGGCACCAACAGCTACACAACCTGGAAACTTGACCAAATGCGCTACGTCGCAATTCAACAACAGCGCTTTCTTTTTACCGATACAAACCCCGGTGATATTAGGAACCCAGTCACCAACAAACTATAATGTGACCTATTACACTACTTTGGCCAATGCCAATGCCGGCAGCAATCCGGTAACGACGCACTATGCCACCAACAATACTACCGTTTATGCCAGGGTACAAAGTGTGTATGACGCCACCTGTTACAGCGTAACGAGTTTTGTGCTCTTCATTAGCCCATTGCCTTTGGTAGATTCGTTTGATCCGGTGGTCGTTTGCCAGCCATATCCGCTGCCAGCCATTACCAACGGCCAGTACTTTTCAGCACCTAATGGCGCCGGGACGCAACTTTTTGCCGGTGAATTGATTACAGAAACCAAAACGATTTACGTCTACAATTCTAATGAATTCGGATGCTCGAACTCCAGTAGCTTCCAGGTGACTATATTAGATCCCACAGAACTTGGCCCGTCAAGCGGAACACACTGCGGAAGCTTTACCTTGCCTGGCCTTGCACACGGTAAATACTACACAGGTCCAAACGCGACAGGAACCGAAATCGCACCAGGCACCGTCATCACGACCTCACAAACCATTTACATCAATTTCGTAGGAACCGCAGAACCGGTTTGCGTGATCAATACCGGATTCGACATTACGATAGTACCCGGCGTTACCGTGGGCACTTTCCCCAACGTCTTTGAATGCGCTTCGTATACACTTCCCGCTTTGTCTATCGGGAAATATTACACCCAACCCAACGCTGCCGGTACCGAACTCGCTGCCGGAACACCGATTACCAGCACCCAACAAATCTATGTCTATGCGGTAACCGCAAATGATTGTAAGTCTGAAGCTTCATTTACCGTATTCATCGGGATGCCAACACCTGCGGATGTTTCGCAATGCGAGCCTTATGTACTGCCTTCCTTGCCTATCGGCGGTTACTACACTGGTCCGGCCGGAACCGGAACACAGATTCCATCGGGGACTGCCATCAACCTTTCGCAAACTGTATACATCTTTGTACCCAACACCCAAACGCATTGTACAGACGACTTGCATTTCTCGGTGAGCATCGCACAGCCAATAGTAGACGTGCTACCCAACGTAAGTGCCTGCGAAAGTTATACCCTACCGGCAATCACCAATGGGGAATACTTCTCAGACGGCAACGGAACCGGAACCCATTTCTATCCCGGTGACATCATCACCGCAACCAGGGCAATCTTTATCTTTAAGAGAGCCACTCCAACTTGTAGCAACCAATCGGTATTTACCATTACCATAGTTCCCAAGCCGTCCATCGACTCGAGATCTGATATCGACGTATGTAATTCTTACACCCTTACCGAACTGGCCGACGGAAATTACTATACCGGACCTGGCGGAACAGGAACACAATTGCCCGCGGGAACGGTAATTAATACAACGCAGCGCATTTACATCCGCGTAGTTTCGGCAACGGCACCATTTTGCGCAGCCGAGAACAGCTTTAACATCAAGATCTATTCAATTCAGGCCGACGCACCATCTGATGTAACCGCCTGCGACAGTTATACCTTGCCTGCTTTAACGCTCGGTAACTACTATGCTGCTCCCAATGGGCCACACGGCGGGGAAGGCAACCTCATGCATGCGGGCGATGTGATTACTACAACCAAGACCATCTATGTTTACACCGAATCGGGAGAGCGGATTAATTGTACCGATGAGAATAGCTTCACGGTGACCATCAACAAGACGCCGGTTGTAGCAGCAGTAGCCAATGTCAATGCTTGTGGTTCGTACACCTTACCGCACCTTACCATAGGCGATTATTATACCGCTGCGGGCGGAAACGGTACACAGCTCCACGAAGGAGATATCATTACCAGTAACCAAACCATTTATGTATACGCCGATACCGGTACCGTACCCAATTGTTTCAACGAGAAAAGCTTTACGGTAAACATCTTCAAGGTTGATGTTTTGCCCAATACAACCATCTGCGAAAGCTATACCTTACCCACCTTAACCGTTGGAAAATATTTCACAGGAGCTAATGGAACCGGCGTACAATTGCAAGCCGGGCAATCCATCGGCCAATCACAGACGATTTATATCTATGCTGTGTCGCCGTTCACGCCTACCTGTACCGACGAAAGTTCGTTTGTAGTGACCGTTGTGGATACGCCAGTGGCGTTTCCGGTAAGTGCCGCGCAACGCACCACTTGCGACGAAGACGGAACCAACGACGGAATAACCGCTTTTGACCTCAGCATATTGACTTCTGTAGTACTGGGCACTCAAACCGGTAGCGAGTTTACCGTAGCTTACTATGAAAGTATGGCCAATGCACAATCCGGAACCAACGCCGTCACCCAAACCACCGCCGCAACCGTATTTGTAAAAGTAACCAATACACTAACGGCAAGCTGCAACGACATCAAAAGCATCGCGCTTATTGTCAATAAATTACCCGAACCTAAACCTATTGGAGGCATCGTTTGCTACGACAGCAAAAAAGACGTACTGCTCAACCCATTTACAATACAAAGCGGTCTAAGCACTACCACACACACGATTCAGTGGTTCAATGACGCCAATGAACTCGTAGGAACCGGTAGTAGCTATTTGGCCGTAAAGCCTGGAGACTACACCGTTGTGGCTACAAGCTTGGCAACCGGTTGCGCTTCTGCCCCAACTCCGGTAACCGTATTACCGTCTGAGCCAGCAATTGTAAGCTATACCATGACCGATGATTTTTCAGACAATATGGTGATTACTGTGCAGGCCGAGGGTGTGGGTGGCGATTACGAATACCAACTCGACGGCGGGGAATTTCAGGACAGCCCAACTTTCTATGATGTTTCATCTGGAAACCACGTAGTGACTGTAAGGGATAAAAATGGTTGCGGAAGTTCAAGTTCTCAAGCACTGGTAATCAATTACCCAAAATTCTTTACGCCTAATGGTGACGGATACAACGACACCTGGAATATCAAGGATTTGCAAACAAAAGACAAAGCCATCATCTACATTTTTGATCGCTACGGAAAACTGCTTCGTGAGGTCAGGCCAAACGGCGACGGATGGGACGGAACCTTTAGCGGACAAACCATGCCGTCCACAGATTATTGGTTCACCGTAAATTACGAAGATGAAGGAGTAGCCAAAGAATTTAAGGCGCATTTCGCCATGAAAAGATAAAAAATTGGTTTGGTTGTAACATTATAAGTGCTCTCGAGTCTTATAGGTTCATAACAAAGCCAATTGTTGAAGAGATTGAAAAATTAATTTAAATAATTGGGTTTTTAAATTGAGTTTTAGTTAGCTAAAAAGCCGAGGTTCATCCACCCTCGGCTTTTTTAGTTATACAAATGAACGTGCAAAAGATTTGAAGTATTGAAGTTTCAATCTTTAACAGAACATGCAGACCCGAGCGTAGCGAACTGACCGAAGGTAAAAACTACCACTTTTGCTATAAAAAAAGCATTTTAGCTGCGTTATTTACCATCGGATAATAGCGCTAGCCCAGGTAAATCCGCTGCCAAAAGCTGCCAACACCACCAAATCGCCCTTTTTGATTTTACCCAATTCCCAGGCTTCGGTAAGCGCAATCGGTATGGATGCCGCCGTGGTATTGCCAAACTTTTGTATGTTGTTGAAAACCTGCTCGTCACTGAGTCCGAATTTCTTCTGGATAAATTGCGAGATCCGCAAATTTGCCTGATGCGGAATCAACAGATCAATGTCGCTCACTTGCAAGTTATTTGCCTCCAGGCCTTCGTGAATTACTTCGCTAAAACGTTGCACGGCATTCTTAAAAACAAACTGCCCGTTCATGTGCGGAAAATAACTGACATCGTCCGGGTCATTTTCGGCCAGAATATCGGTGACCCAACGCCCACCCATTCCCGGAGCTAACACTGCAAGTTCCTTGGCGTGTTCGCCTTCAGCATGCAAGTGCGTCGAAAGTACGCCAACCCCATCTTCCTCAGACCGGCTGACCATGGCTGCTCCTGCTCCATCGCCAAAAATTACAGAAACGGCGCGTCCCCTGTCGGTCATGTCGAGTCCGATAGATTGCAGTTCGGCACCCACAATCAAGATATTCTTGTACATCCCGGTTTTGATGTATTGATCTGCGATGGACAAGGCATACACAAAACCCGAACACTGGTTGCGGATATCGAGCGCGCCAATCGTTGGCAAGCCCAGTTCTTTTTGCAAAGCCACGCCGGGTCCCGGGAAATAATAATCGGGCGAAATGGTGGCGAATACGATAAAATCAATATCTTCTTTGGCAATGCCCGAGCGTTCAATGGCAACTTTAGCCGCCGCGATACCCATCGTTGTCGTGGTTTCTCCACTGCCTTTTACAACATGGCGTCTTTCCTGAATACCTGTACGTTCTTGAATCCAAGCGTCGGTGGTATCCATGATTTTTGATAAATCGTCATTGGTGACTACGTTTTCGGGCAGATAAAAACCAAGTCCCGATATCTTTGAATGATACATCTCTTTGAGGGTTTCGTTAAAAAAGGCCAGCGAATTTACGCAAACCGCAATTTCATCAATACAAGTTTATCACAATTTTAGGGATTGGCAATAGGGCTGTACGTGAAGAAACAGCCCAGCAAACCGTGCGGCAAAAAAAACGGCTCCTTTAGAAGCCGCCTTATCTTATTTTACAAATTTAATCGCCTGTTTTCCTGTAGCCGTATGGATGCTTACAAAATAAACACCATTCGCATAAGGGAAATCAAAATGGTAATATTTGGTTCCCGCTGTCTGAATGGCGTCGCGCTGCAATTCTTTAATGAGTCGGCCAGACGCATCGAACAGTTCCAGACGCATGTGGTCGCTTTCGGGGAATTCAATTTTGATGTTGAGCTTATTGGTCACCGGATTAGGCTCGATTGAGGCTTTTAAAGGGGTGCGCGCATTTCCCTTCGTCCCGCTTGTTGCCAAAGGCTGATCGCTGAATTTATACACCGAAGCTCCTGCAGCCACACCAAAATGATCGTTGAACATTTGAATCCTATTGAGATTGTTACCGATGCCGGTGTTGGTCCAGGTTTGCCCGCCGTCTGTGGTTTCCATAAATCCGGTGGTGTGTCCGCCCATCCAACCATGGGTCGCACTGATGAAACCCACACCTTGTATGATGCTCTCGGGTGCATCGTTGGTAATCCAGGTAGCGCCATTGTCTAGCGAACGGATGAGTTTGCCCATTTGATTGGTAATGCCTTCGACAGCGCCAATAATGACGTCTGGATTTGAGAACAAAACCTGCAATTTCCAGACGTATTCACCCGGAACGTTCGAGTGGTAAATGGCGTTCCAACTCACACCGCCGTCAGTGGTTTTGAGGATCACACCGCCTTGATTGTCGTTACCGGCTGCGTAACCAGTATTCTCATCAATGAATAAAATCTCAACCAGTGCATTGGCATAAGCACTCATATTGATGTATTGCCAGGTCGCGCCGCTGTCGGTCGATTTGACCACATATGCCGGTGTGTAATAGGCTCCTGCTCCGTAAACCGTGGCATTACCCACGCAATCGATTCCACAAATTGAATGTTCATTGGTACCAAAGTCGTTGATGAAATTCCAGGTGGCGCCACCATCTGTTGTACGCAAGAAATCGTTGCTCAACGTTCCCACGAAACCTACATTTTCATTTAGGAACTCGACGCTCCGGAAATACCGGTTGCCCGGCAATTGCTCAGAATACTCGCTGAGTTGAGACACCCAGGTTTCACCTCCATCGGTAGTTTTGTATATTGTCGCATAAGCGCCATTGGCCGCCCAACCCAAATTCTCATTCAGGAAAAAAATGTCGTCAAACCGTTGGTTGTTTTCATTGACCGGAAGGTTCATCTGTCGCCATTGCAATTGGGCCGAAGCGGCCAGCGAACAGAGCAAAAAAAGGAAGTGGTATTTTTTCATAAAGCTTGGTTTTAACGGTGCTAATGTATAAAAAGTATTGCGAGTGACGGCTTTAGATTTGCTAAATATTTGGCGTGTACCGGAGGTATACCAGAGCGTTTTTAGGCAGCTCGGATTGGTGGTTGAAATAGAGCAATCCGTGTTCATATACGGCTTCAATCAGATAGTGGTTTCCGCGGGAATAGGATTGTTTCACCGTGACCTTGAGCGGCGACTTACTTGTGATTTGAAGCTGAAACGGATACACCAATCTAATTTTTTCATCGGACGGATTTACAAGCAAATGCGACGGAATTTCATTCACATCCCCAAAAAGCGACCCGACATACTTATTTTTCGGGTTTGCGAAAACGACATCCGGTTGCCCTTTTTGGACGATTTTACCATCTTTCATCACGAGCACCTCATCGGCAAATGACAATACATCATTGCTGTCATGCGTGGCAAACACACAGGTTACTGATTGCGCTGACAAGTAAGTGAACAATTTTCGGCTCAGGCTGTTGCGCCTAAAATGATCGATATGGCTAAAGGGCTCATCAAGCAATATCAATTCTGGTTCTAACGCCAAAACACGTGCGATCGCCACGCGTTGCATCTGTCCGCCCGAAAGGAACTGCGCCTTGACATTGGCAAAAGAGGCCATCTCAACCATTTCGAGCAATTCGGTAATCCTGGCCTGTTTTTTTCGTGGGTTGGTGTTGGATAAAAACTGGCCCACATTCTCGGCGACGGTGATGTAAGGCATCAGGTCGAAATCCTGTGCGAGGTATTTTACAAAATCTTCGCCGGGAATGAGTTTAAACTTGGGGCCGCGAATAATCTGGTTGTTATAGCTGATGCTGCCCTGGTCCAAATCGTAAATTCCGTAAATGAGCTTGATCAACGTGCTTTTACCGCAACCGCTTTCGCCGATGATAGCAAGCGTCTTGCCTTTGCCAATAGAAAACGACAGCCGTTGCAAAGTGGGTTTGTCGGCGTACGAGAAGGAAATGTTGTTGATGTCGAGCATGGATAGGATTTCCCTGCAAAATTGGCCAATTAAAAGTTAACCGCAAAAAAAATCAACACTATAACGTTTGCGTAAAGTATTTAAATTGCTGATTCATAAATTTTTATATCCTTTGCATTGACTTTGGCCCGTTTAAGGGTTAATTTTGCAGTATCAAGATACCACTATGAAGTTCAAACATTGTCTGTCGCTTGCCTTTTTACTGGGCTTTTTTCTTGCTGATGCGCAAGTGGGTGTTGGTACAACAAGTCCCAACGCCACACTAGACGTACGCTCATCCAACCAAGCCACACCGTCCAATACCGACGGAATACTGATTCCAAAGGTCGACACTTTCCCAGCCATCAATCCTACCGCTTCCCAGCAAAGCATGCTCGTGTTCCTGACCACAGCATCGGGAGTCAACCAACCCGGATTTTACTATTGGAACTTCCCTACCCTTTCCTGGATTGCCGTTGGCAGTACGCTGGCCAACAACTGGGGCATCAGCGGAAATACCGGTACGAATTCGGCTATTCACTTTTTGGGTACTACCGACAACCAGAATATGGTCTTCAAAAGAGACAATGTAAAGTCAGGTTTTTTGGGCGATCCTACGTATGATTCGAGTTTTTATTACAACAACGGCAACACCTCTTTCGGTGCCAATTCGTTGTTGAACCCTACCATTACGACCGGTTCTGCACAACTCGGTGTGCGCAACTCGGCATTCGGTACCAATGCGATGCCCGGGCTTACTACCGCCAGACGCAACGTAGCGGTTGGCGATGCCGCGCAGTTTTCGGTGACTTCAGGTTCCGAAAACACGGCGGTTGGCGTAGGCGCTTTGTACAGCAACTCCATTGGTGCGGCCAACGTAGCCATCGGGCGCAACGCGCTTACTACGGCAACCGGCGGCAACAATACCGCAGTTGGTTTTGCCGCGATGCGCCAGAATTCGACCGGAACCAACAACACCGCCATCGGCAATCAGGCTGGTTATAGCAATACGGGCAGCAGCAACGTTTTTGTGGGTAATGACGCCGGTTATAATGAAACGGGCAGCAACAAACTCTACATCAACAACTCGAACGCGAATGCCGTGAATGCTTTAATTTACGGCGAATTCGATAACAAGATTGCGCGCGTCAACGGACAAATTCAGGTGAATGATCCAACGACAACCGGCTATAAACTCCCGACAGCGCGCGGCACGAACAAACAAATCCTCGAAACCGACGCTGCCGGAAACACTTCGTGGGCTACGCCAAACAATTCGTTTTCACTCGTGCGTGCACACATTACGGCGAATCAGGCGTTGACCAATGGCGGTTGGCAGAAAATCACTTTCAATACGACGGTTTTTGATACGAACAGTGAATTTGACACGGCCAACAATCGTTTTACCGCGCAACGTGCCGGCTACTATCAAATCAACGCCGGTTACCATACGAATTACCAGAACAACCAGAATTTTTACGCCATCGGCGTGCGCAAGAACGGAACGATTTATTACCAGGAAACTTCATCGAACCATTATGTGGCCGCTGCGGTGAACCGAACCATCAATTGTGTCATTTATCTTGGCGTTGGCGAATATGTCGAGATTTTTGCGCAGAACCAGCAGGCGGGCGTCAACATCGATTCCTATTTCGGTAAAACGTATTTTGAAATCAACCAGATCAGGTAACCGTATTTGAAACATAAAAAAAGCCGCTCCAATGAAGCGGCTTTTTAATTTTATAACGTCGGATTACTTTCCGTTCTGTGCGTCCTGAACCATTTTGTCGTTTGCGGTGATCGCGAATTCTACACGACGGTTTTGGCTTCTGCCTTCAACAGTTTCATTGCTCGCGATTGGATCGGCGATACCGAGACCGGTCGTCGTGAAACGCGACGCCACCAAACCTTTTCCTGCCAAATAACTTTTTACCGATGCGGCTCTTTCACCAGACAATTTCAGATTGTACTCGGGTGTACCGGTGCTGTCGGTATAGCCGTAAATCACGATATTGGTATCTGGATATTCGTTGAAAACCTTTACGAGTTTGTCGAGATTGGCTTTGGCCTCAGCAGTCAATGTCGATTTGTTGGTATTGAATCGCACCGCATTTTCGCCCAAAACCAGTTTGATGCCCTCGCCTACGCGAACCACATCGGCACCTGGAAGCGCCTGGTCAATCTCGCGCGCTTGCTTGTCCATTTTATTTCCGATGACACCGCCAGCCACACCGCCAACTACGCCGCCGAGCACAGCGCCCAAAGCCGTATTGCCGCCTTTACCGATATTGTTCCCGAGGATTCCGCCGATAACCGCACCGCCTACCGTACCAATGGC
>Ga0116157_10000957_pt1 | contig 29367 bp, 22 predicted proteins | sample AD_UKC048_MetaG_FD_89882 | JGI IMG/M metagenome (GOLD analysis project Ga0116157, IMG submission 89882) | Active sludge microbial communities of municipal wastewater-treating anaerobic digesters from USA - AD_UKC048_MetaG | ecosystem: Engineered > Bioreactor > Anaerobic > Digestate | place: USA... | reverse complement strand
ATGCTGAGCATTGGCGACATCGTGACCGCCATCATCCAGGCTCAGGATCAACAAATCAGATATTTGGAAGCTTACATTACTGGTCAATGATCCGTACACATTCAAGGTTCTTATTTATAGCCCCAAACGCACAGCATGTGCGTTAGGGGCCTAACCTATATTTATTACCTCCATCCTTTCAACACCTTTACCTATGTCTATTCTGATTGTAATTGTGTTTGTTATTGGCTACACTTTAATTGCCTTGGAGCATCCACTAAAGTTGGACAAAGCCGCCTCCGCCATGTTGACTGGTGTATTTTGCTGGTTGGTTTTGGCTTATGGTTTTTCTTCGATGCCAGCAAGTGCGGGCGTAACGGAAAGTTCCACGGTTTATTTAGAGCACCAGCTTTTTGAACACCTGGGTGAAATTGCCGGTATCCTCTTTTTTCTGCTCGGTGCCATGACCATTGTAGAATTGGTGGATGCGCACGATGGTTTCCGGGTCATAACCGACCGAATCACGACAACCGACCGCATTCGGCTCATCTGGATCATTTCCTGGGTCACTTTTTTCCTTTCGGCAGGTTTGGACAACATGACGACGGCGATCATCATGTGTGCTTTGTTACGTCGTCTGGTTAAAAAGAAAGAAAATGCTTGGTTATTGGGGGGCTTTGTGATCATCGCTGCCAATGCGGGCGGAGCCTGGTCGCCAATTGGCGATGTAACCACCATCATGCTGTGGATTGGAGGACAGGTGTCCACTTTTACCATTATGAAATCGCTGTTCATTCCTTCTGCAATAAGTTTGCTGGTACCCCTCTTGATGGCCAGTTTTTACTTGCGTGGAAAAATGGAAACCCGAGAGATGAGTGAGGAAGACCTCAAAACCAGTCGAATTTTTTCGCCCTGGGAAAAACAATTGATGTTCGTTTTGGGTGGACTCGCCCTCCTCTCAGTACCTGTTTTTAAGTATTATACCCATTTCCCCCCTTATATGGGCATTTTGCTTACCCTGGGCTTACTTTGGTACATCACGGAATATTTGCACCGTTACCGGGAGGAAGAAATCCAAAAAGAATATTCCGTTGCAGCGATGTTGCACCGCATTGATACGCCCAGTATCCTCTTCTTTCTGGGGATTTTATTGGCGGTAGGTGCTTTGGATGCTTCGGGGCACCTCAAACTCGCCGCCGATTTTCTCAATCAAAGCGTAGGCAATATTTACCTCATCAATACTTTCATTGGTCTGCTTTCCTCGATCGTCGACAACGTTCCTCTAGTAGCAGCCGCGATGGGCATGTACGACTTGTCCACTTACCCGATAGATCACCCCTTCTGGGAATCCTTGGCCTATTGCGCTGGAACGGGGGGAAGTATTCTGATCATTGGTTCAGCAGCAGGGGTAGCGTCCATGGGGATTTTAAAAATTGACTTTTTGTGGTACATGCGCCACATCTCCATCTATGCTTTGGTTGGGTACCTTTGTGGGATTGGAGCCTATTATTTGATGAGCCATTAGACTTAAACGATTGTGAACGAGCAGCAACTGTTGGCAAGAAAAATGGCGGCTGCTCGTTTACAAATGCCTATAAAAAGAAAAAGCTGCCCTCAAACGGACAGCCCCCAATAGAACACTGTAAAATACTGTAGCACAAAAATAGAATAAGGATTCTAAAATGTCAAGAGAAAAATGTCAAGAATGTGTACTTTTTACACTTTCGAAGTATTACTCTCAAAAAGTATAAAAATAAATTATTGACATTCAATTTTTTACAAAACAACCTGTCCATAATTTTTTATTAAAAATCTATCAAATTTCTCTCACTATTTGCATTGACAAGTATCATTTGGGGGGAAAGGATATTTTTTTTAGTTTACACCCGATCAAATGATTGACCCATTTATGAAAAAAATACTCATTGCCAATCGAGGTGAAATTGCTTTAAGGGTAATGCGCAGCGCCCGAAAAATGGGCATCCAAACTGTTGCTGTCTATTCAGAAGCCGATCGAAACGCTCCGCACGTTCGTTTTGCTGACGAAGCAGTGTTGTTAGGCCCTCCACCGTCCAATCAATCTTACCTTCGTGGCGACAAAATCATTGAGATAGCCACAACACTGGGTGTAGATGGCATTCACCCCGGTTATGGTTTTTTAAGCGAGAATGCAAGTTTTGCCCAGGCGGTTACCGATGCGGGGATGATTTTTATTGGCCCAACACCCCAGGCCATTGAGGTCATGGGCAGCAAATTGGCGGCCAAAGAAGCCGTCAAAGCCTATAACATCCCCATGGTGCCCGGTGTCGACCATTCCGTTAGTGATGTGGAAGAAGCCAAAATCATAGCCCAAACCGTTGGCTACCCCATCTTGATCAAAGCTTCGGCTGGTGGTGGAGGAAAAGGCATGCGGGTAGTCGAAAACGAAGCGGAACTCGCAGAGCAAATGGCCCGTGCCATCAGTGAAGCGACTTCTGCATTTGGGGACGGTTCGGTTTTTATCGAAAAATACGTCACTGAACCCCGGCACATTGAAATACAAGTACTGGCCGATGCCCACGGCAATGTGGTGTACCTTTTTGAACGGGAATGCAGCATCCAACGCCGCCACCAAAAAGTGGTTGAAGAGGCTCCATCCGCAGTACTTACCCCCGAAATCCGCAAGGCCATGGGTGAAGCTGCCGTAAATGTGGCGCGTTCTTGTCAATACCTGGGCGCGGGTACGGTAGAGTTTTTGGTTGATGCGGGGCTCAATTTTTACTTTTTGGAGATGAATACCCGCTTGCAAGTTGAGCATCCAGTAACAGAACTCATTACAGGTCTAGACCTGGTAGAGCAGCAAATCCGGGTTGCCCGAGGAGAAGTATTGACTTTTACCCAAGAGGATCTCCGTATTCATGGACACGCCATCGAGTTGCGGGTGTGTGCCGAAGATCCCTTGAACAATTTTTTACCCAGTGTGGGCAAATTGCAGCGTTACCGCCGCCCGGAAGGCGAATACATTCGGGTAGACGATGGCATTGAAGAAGGTATGGAGGTGCCCATTTATTACGACCCCATGCTGGCTAAGTTGGCAGTCTGGGGCGTGACCCGCGAAGCAGCCATCAAACGTATGCTGGAAGCGATCAGCATGTACCAAATTGAGGGCGTGGCCACTACCCTACCCTTCGGGCGTTTTGTTTGTCAACACGATGCTTTCATCAGTGGTAAGTTTGACACGGGTTTTGTCAAAAATTATTATTCTCCGGAAGGCATTCAGGCTCAACAACACGCTGAAATTGAAGTTGCCGCACGCTTGGCTTTGGAAGTATTGTATCACCACAAACGGCAGTTGATAGTTCCTGATCCAGGGGGAGTGGAATGGTATACGCAGCGGTAAATAACGTGGGCCGTCCTAAATTTCAGTAGCTCAAAGCGACATATTATAACACAAAGTACACAAAGGAGGGCACAAGTGACACAACGTAGGGTTCGTCCACTTTGTGTCCCTTGTGCCCTTCTTTGTGCACTTTGTGTTAATTTTTTGATCCGCTTTGGTCTTTTTCAAAATTCGAGACACCTCATGTTGATCACATTCCAAAAGCGTAATAATACTCCCCGGGCAGGTCTTCATACACCCCTTCCAGCATTACTCCGCCTTTCTTTTTGCCAAGTATCCTGGTAAGTTCATCAACGTTGCTGATGGTTTGACCATCTACTTTGGTGATGATGAACCCTTCGCGCATGTCTGTGCTTTTGCGCAATTTTCCAGCGTTGAAGGCTTTTACTTTTACCCCTCCACTGATGTCCAATTTTTTAGCGGTTTTGCTGTCCAGCGTCTCAAAATCTGCACCGAGCACGTCCAATACTTCAGGCTGATCATTCTTAACCAGGGCAGTGTTGCCTTTACGGTTATTCAAGGTCACTTTAAATTCTTTTTCTTGCCCTTTGCGGTTCACCACGATGTTGACGACATCACCCGGACGGTGGCGGGCAATAGCCTCTTGCAATTCCGGCGAGCTTTGCACCTTTTGCTCATTTACTGCTACAATGACGTCTCCGGGTTTGATACCTGCCGAAGCCGCAGCACTTTTTTCCATCAGGCTATCTACATAGGCTCCAGCCGTAGTTTCCAGGTTTTTTTCCTTTTTCAGATTGCCATCAACAGTGCGAATCATGACCCCAAGCACCCCGCGTTGAACGGTACCAAATCGCAACAAGTCTTCCACCACTTTACTCACAATGTTGCTGGGTACCGCAAAACCATATCCGGAATAGGCTCCGGTTGGACTGGCGATGGCGGTATTGATGCCAATTAGCGCACCTTCCAAATTGACCAAAGCACCGCCACTGTTTCCAGGATTGATGGCGGCATCGGTCTGGATGAAGCTCTCTACCGCAAATTGTTCTTTTAAAATATTGATGTTGCGCCCTTTGGCACTAACAATTCCGGCGGTAACCGTAGAGGTAAGGTTAAAAGGATTGCCAACCGCCATCACCCACTCGCCAACTTTTACCTCATCCGAATTGACGAAGGGCAAACTGGGCAAGCCTTTTTCTTTGATTTGAATCAGCGCCAGATCCGTACTCGGGTCTGTTCCGATGACGGTGGCTTTATAGGTACGGTTGTCGTGCAGGGTAACTTCCAAATCATCGGCGTCCGCAATGACGTGGTTATTGGTAATGATGTACCCATCCTGGTTGATGATCACCCCACTGCCTTGCCCGACTTGTACCTCAGGTTTTCTACCCTGTTGAGGAATTTCCTCTGGGCGGAATTGATAACGTTTTCCAAAAAAGTCGTTGAACAGATCGTCGTTCGGAAACATGTCGCCAAATGGATTGGGATGCGCTCGGTTGGCGGCAGACCGAACGTGAGTTGATTTGATGTGCACCACCGCAGCCATTACTTTGGCCGCAACCTGGGTGAAATCCAAGGGCACCATTTCGCCTTTGCCATTCAACGTATACACCGCTTTGGCCGCAGGAGTGCTGTTGACGTGTTCAATTTTGATGGCGGACCTGTGCTGTATGAAGCTGTACAAACCCAATGCAGTTCCAGTGACTGCCAGAGAAATGAGACCGGAGAAGATCAAGATCTTTTTCATTGTTCTAATCCAATTAGAAAGTTTGACAATTGATTTTGGTAAAAAAATCGACAAGCAGTGAAGAAGCGGTTTTTTATGAAACCTTCGTGCCGTCGCACAAAAAATGCGTAGGCAATTCAAATGCCAACTGCTTTTTTTATGTCAAAAATGTCCTGAAAAATGAAAAAATGTCAAATGGAAATGTCAAAATGACATTCCTACGGTAAGTGATAAATCCCTGTTTAAAATACTCAATTCAATTTTGGTATCTTATTTCGTTTGTGTTCCTTATTTTTGCGCCATGGAAAAGATCCTCATCCTCGACTTTGGCTCACAGTACACCCAATTGATCGCCCGACGCATCCGGGAATTGAACGTGTATAGCGAAATTGTGCCTTTCAATAAGGTGCCACATCTCGACGACAGTTATAAAGGTGTGATTCTTTCGGGTAGCCCCTTCTCGGTAACCGACGAAAATGCACTCAAAATTGATCTGGAACCCATTATCGGTAAAAAACCGGTTTTAGGGGTTTGTTACGGTGCACAGTACATCGCCCAATACTATGGGGGACAAGTACAACGTTCGGAAAAACGGGAATACGGCAAAGCCAAACTGCATCGCATCTTTCAACAAGATGCTTTGCTCCAAGACGTTCCGGTTGATTCCCAGGTATGGATGTCGCATGGTGATACGATTATGAGTATCCCGGAGCAATTTGAATTATTGGCCGGCACCGAAAGTGTGAACGTAGCTGCGTTTAAATCCAAAGATGGTGCCTACGCAGCTCCGGTGTACTGTATCCAGTTTCACCCGGAAGTGACCCACAGTCTGGATGGCGCTACGTTGCTCCGAAATTTCGTCGTCAACATTGCCGGGTGTCATGGCGAATGGACACCTAAGTCTTTTGCGGAGCACAGTGTTGCCGAGCTTAAAGAAAAAATTGGCAGTGAAAAAGTGTTGATGGCACTCTCAGGTGGAGTAGATTCAACCGTCGCCGCTACCCTTTTGGACCGCGCCATTGGCGACAACCTGATTTGTTTTTTTGTAGACAATGGCTTGTTGCGCAAAGACGAATACCAACAAGTCCTGGATTCATACGAACACCTGGGTTTGAACGTACACGGCATTGATGCCAAAAACCATTTTTACGAAGAACTGAAAGGGGTTACCAACCCCGAGGCCAAACGCAAAATCATCGGGCGGCTATTCATTGAGGTGTTTGAAGCCGAAGCGGCCAAATACCCCGGCGTAAAATGGCTGGGCCAGGGTACCATCTACCCCGATGTCATTGAGTCTGTATCGGTACACGGCCCCTCGGTTACCATCAAGTCGCACCACAACGTGGGGGGCTTACCCGACAAGATGGGTTTAAAAATCGTGGAGCCGCTGCGGATGTTGTTTAAGGATGAAGTACGTCGCGTGGGCAAAGAATTGGACATTCCGGTGAACATCCTACAGCGCCATCCTTTCCCTGGCCCCGGATTGGGTATCCGCATTTTGGGTGAGGTGAATGCAGAAAAAGTAAAACTCCTGCAAGATGCCGATGCCATTTACATCGATAACCTGCGTAAATTTGGTTTGTATGATCAAGTTTGGCAGGCGGGCACCATTTTGCTGCCGATCCAATCGGTTGGCGTAATGGGAGACGAACGAACTTACGAACAAGCCGTGGCCCTTCGTGCCGTGAATTCAGTGGATGGCATGACTGCGGAATGGAGTCATTTGCCCTATGAATTTTTGGCCAAAGTGTCGAGTGAAATCATCAACAATGTTAAAGGCATCAATCGGGTTGTTTATGATATCAGTACCAAGCCACCAGCTACCATCGAGTGGGAGTAATCTTCGATTCTGGAGCCAGCCCCGTGCATTTGGCCGCACCTCAATTTTTACTTACATGAATCTTCTCTTCGCTTTACTGCTGTCGGGCTGTAGTTTTTTTAAACCTGCCAGCTCGACGGGTACAACAACGCCTGACAAGGTTCCTGCGGAATATGGCACTACGCCGCGCCAAAACAATCCTGCTCAAACCGGAACGGTGAGTGTGTACGACCCCGTTAAGCGGGAGTGGGTGGTGGTGCAAACCAAACCTCAGGAAAAAATCGATACCATCCGTTGGAAAGAGGGGTCTGGTGCGGTACCGATTACAGCTGATGCACCTCGTTTGCCAGTACCCACCGACCGGGGCAGCGTTCCGGTGATACCAGGGGTTTCAAACAACAATCCCAATCCCGTTTCACCAGTAAATCAGCCTGGTCAATACCGCAACACAAACCCCTACAACATCGCCGTTTTGTTGCCCTTTATGAGTGGGCAAGTCAGCGGCTCGGTAGAGGGCAATTCTGTAGCTGAGTGGGCTATACAGTATTATGGAGGTTTAAAAATGGCACTCAGCGCGCTGGATTTAGAAGGAATTCGCCTCAATGTGAGTGTATTGGATACCAAAGCGGATACGAATGAGATGTATCGGTTGCTGCGCCATCCCGATGTGCAAAACGCTCAACTTTTGATGGGACCATATCGACGCGATAACATCAAAATTGTTGCCGAATACGCCAAACGCAGCAATAAACCCATAGTTTCTCCTTTCAGTGCCGTAGGAACACTCACCCAGGACAATCCAAACTACATCCAGATGAACCCCAGTCTGGAATCGCATTGTCAGGCTTTATTGAATCATGCACTGAGCGAATTCAGACCCGATGAAATTGTGGTCGTTACCCGCAATGTCGTGGGCGAACAAAACTGTTTGGAGTTCTTGCGCAAAGCTTATGCCCCCAAACGTGCAATGGGTAATCCGGCTATTCAGGAATATTTTCTGCAAGGTGACGAGAAATCGTATGGGACCATCAACTTGCGGCCTTATATCCAGAATAAAACCCAGGCCGCCATCATTGTGCCTTCCTGGGCGGATGAAACCTACATTTTTTACTTGCTGCGCGCCGTAAAATCGGCCAAAGCCAATGGACAAAAGGTGGTGGTATACGGCATGCCCCAATGGGTTGATTTTGAACACATGGAGTTTGATCTGTACGAGCAATGCCAGGTACGGGTCAGCCAGGTGGCATTCATTGACGACCAATCGCCTGAAATATTGAATTTCAAAAAAGAGTTTTTTGCCCGTTATGCTGCACTGCCCAATCCAGAAGCTTTTGCTGGCTACGACCAAATGATCTATTTTGGAAGGTTGTTGGCCAATTTTGGCCCGAATGTCAAAGACAATCTGGAGCGCAATCAGGGTAAGGGTTTACATACGGGTTTTACATTTACCCGGGTGGTCAATAATGTGCCTTTTGGCAGTGAGCAGTTTGCGCCAACCCAACGGTACGAGAACCGGTTTGTGCATATTCTGGAGTTTGCAGGGTATCAGTTCAGGCCACTGCCGACTATACCACGATAGTTTTTTTAACACAAAGGACACCAAGAAAAGCACAAAGGACACAAAGCAAAACACGACAATTATTCACTTTGTGTTCCTGGTGCTTTTCTTGGTGTCCTTTGTGCTACATAGTTTAACATGCAATCATCAAGAGAACAAAAAATCCGCCAACTGGCCCAAAATCGCCAATTCGATCTCACGGTCATTCTCGAAAATGTTGATGATCCGCACAACATCGGCGCAGTATTGCGCTCTTGCGATTCGGTGGGCATTCGAGAGGTTTTTGTGTTGTACACCCGTCCTGGCTTACAAAATCACAAACTGGAATTGGGAAAACGTTCTTCAGCAGGATCGCGGAAATGGATTGATGTTTACCTGTACCGGGAAGTGGATGCTTGTATGGAACACGTGCGCCGCAATTACCAGCGGATTTATGCTACCCATTTGGCCCATGACGCAAAGTCCTTATACGAGCTCGACCTGTCTCAATCCGCAGCCCTGATGTTTGGCAACGAAGCTGATGGCTTGTCTGAACTGGCACTGAGTCAGGCCGATGGCAATTTTATCATTCCGCAGGTAGGTATGGCTCAAAGTCTAAATGTATCGGTAGCTTGTGCGGTGTCCTTGTACGAGGCATTCCGGCAACGCAATGTCAAAGGTTTATACGGTGTTGGAAACCCCGCGAGTACTGATCAACAAGCTGCCCTGTTGGAAGATTATTTTCGTCGGCAGGAAGACGTAGAGGAAGCCTGGAAGACGACCAAGTAGGTTTTTTAAGCCTTCCGCGTAGCCTAGCTGTTTGAATTCTTTTGAATAAATTCTATATTGGGCAAAAAGAATCCTATGCTACTTAAAATCAATGCCGACAACCCGGAAGGCCGAAAAATCAATCAAGTTATTGAAAAACTCAACGAGGGCGGGATCATCATTTACCCTACGGACACTGTTTATGGTTTGGGATGTGACATCAACAACCAGGCTGCAGTAGAAAAAATCTGCCGCTTGCGCCGTCTCGACCCCAAAGACGCCATGCTGGCCATCATTTGTAAAGACATCAGTCAAGTTCAGGAGTTTACCCAACAAATTGACAATCCAACCTTTAAATTGCTCAAGCGGAATTTGCCCGGAGCTTTTACCTTTATTTTGCCTGCGGCAGGCAGTGTGCCCAAAATGTTTCGCAACCGCAAAAAGACCATCGGTATCCGGATACCCGACCACAACATTCCGTTGCAATTGGTGGAAGGTCTGGGTCGCCCCATCTTGACCACTTCGCTCAAATCTGACGATGAAATTCTGGAATACTTTACCGACCCTGAATTGATTTACGAAGATTTCCAAAAACTGGTGGACATCGTCATCGACAGTGGAAATGGTGGCAATACCCCATCTACAGTAGTGGATTGTACCCAGGAGAAACCAATAGTACTTCGTTTGGGTGCAGGTATGTTGGAGTTTTCCTAACGCATGTTTATCTATTTTCCCGTCAAAAAAGGATCATGAGAATATTGTTGTGCTTGTCCCTTTTGCTTTTGAGTAGCTTTTTACTGGCTCAAAATGCAACGTTACGGGGCAACGTTTACGATGAAGAAACCGGCAATCCAATTGGTTTTGCCAGCATTTCCCTGGCCAACAATCCCAGCCAAGGCGCCATAAGCGATGCCAACGGTTTTTTCAGCATCGCCAATTTGGCTCCTGGAAAATACCAGATCAACATTTCTTATCTGGGGTATGAAAGCGCCGTTTTCGAGCGGGAATTGAGCGCAGGGAACATCTCCTACCAACGATTTTTGCTCAAACCTACCGCTATAGAACTGGAGGGCGTAGATATTTCCGGGAGGCGTTCGCAAGCCCGATCGCAGGTCCAGATCTCCAAGTTGACGGTTTCGCCCAAACAAATCCTCAGTTTACCTTCAACTGGTGGGGAATCAGACGTTGCCCAATACCTGACCGTCCTTCCGGGGGTGGTCAGTTCCGGCGACCAGGGTGGGCAATTGTACATCCGCGGTGGATCACCCGTACAAAACAAGATGCTCCTGGATGGGATGATCATTTATAACCCGTTTCATTCCATCGGGTTGTTCTCGGTTTTTGAAACCGAAACCATCCGCAACATGGACGTTTACACGGGCGGATACAACGCTGAATACGGCGGACGTATCTCCGCTGTGGTAGATATTAAAACCCGCGAGGGCAACCGCAAACGACTGAGTGGTCTGGTTTCGGCCAGTCCTTTTCAAGCTAAGGCACTGATTGAAGGACCAATCAAGCCGCTAAAAAATGAAAATGGAGGGAGCATTTCCTTTATGTTCACTGGAAAACACTCCTTGATTGACCGAACTTCAGCTTCGCTGTACAGTTACGCTGTGGATAGTAATTATTACTCTTTTGCCCAAAAAGACACCAGTTTAAGCGTGGCCAAAAGTTTGCCCTTTCGGTATACCGATTTGTATGGCAAAGTCTCTTTCAATGCAGACAATGGCAGCAAGCTGGATGTATTTGGGTTCAACTTTACAGATCAGTTCAACTTTGCCGGACTGGCCAAATTGGACTGGAGCTCTACCGGGGGAGGAGGCAATTTCACCTTGATTCCAAACAACTCCAATGTTGTACTCAATGGCGTAGTGGGTTTCAGCAATTACAACATTGCTTTATTGGAAAAAGACGGGGGACCGCGGCAGAGTGGCATCACGACGTACAATGCCAACCTCAATTTCACCTATTACGGCGACCACAATCAACTGAATTACGGCTTTGAGTTCGTGGGGTTGAATACCGATTTTCGCTTTCGCAACTTGGTGGGTTTAACTTTTGCCCAGGAAGATTTTACCAGTGAATTGGCGGGGTACGCCAAATTTAGGCAGGAATTGAAGAATCTGGTCTTGGAGCCAGGTTTCAGGGTTCATTATTACGCTTCCCAATCGCGCATGTCCCTGGAACCCCGCTTTGGGCTGAAGTACAACGCGACTCCTTTCCTGCGCTTTAAAGCAGCCGGAGGGATATACGCTCAAAATCTGGTCAGTACCGTCAATGATCTTGATGTAGTCAACTTCTTCGTCGGTTTTTTGGCTGGCCCTGAAGAAAGCCTGTTCAAACCCAATACCCGAGAACCCGTCGAGCATCGACTGCAAAAAGCCTGGCACGCTGTGACCGGGATAGAACTCGATTTGGGGAAATACCTCGAGTTTAATGTGGAGCCTTACTGGAAACAGTTCACCCAACTCATCAACATCAACCGCAACAAGCTTAGTGCTCAGGATCCGAATTATGTTACAGAGACCGGTGAAGCTTACGGGATTGATTTTACGCTGCGTTACAACAAGGGTAATGTGTATTGTTGGGGCACTTATTCTTATGCTAAAGTGAATCGCAATGATGGCATTCAGGAATATCCACCCATTTTTGATCGCCGCCACAACATCAACCTGCTGAGTACTTACCGATTTGGTGGCCAAAAACAATGGGAAGCCAGTGCGCGTTGGAACATCGGATCAGGATTTCCCTTCACCCAAACGCGGGGTTTTTATCAAGACAACCCCTATGGTCAATTGCTGCAAACCAACGTCTTGACGGGCAACTTCCCCCTGGGTATTTTGTTGGCGGATGACATCAATGGTGGTCGCTTGTCCTGGTTTCATCGCCTGGATGCTTCCTTGAAATATACCGCTAAATTCTCACGCTTTGCGGCGCTAGAGCTCACCGCGAGCGTAACCAATGTATACAACCGCGAAAATGTATTTTATGTGGATCGGATTACGAATCGGCGGGTTAATCAGTTGCCGGTGTTGCCAAGTTTGGCGGCGGCGGTAAGGTTTTAGGTTTTAGGTTTTACGTTGCATACAGTTTTCACATGATGGGCAAAATTGTATGCAACGTAAAACCTAAAACCTTTTTTTTAACGTAAAAGCGCCACATCCCCGCTCCGCGTTTCACGCCTTCCTCCGGGGAATTCAATGACCATGTTGTAAATGTAAACGTCTACTGGTGCAGGATTGCCACCTACATTGCCGTTCCAACCTGTATTTCCGTTGTAGACCATTTTCCCCCAACGGTTAAAAACTTTCAGTTCTACGAGGCGGATATTTTTATTGTTGGTCACTGGTCGAAAAATATCATTGGCACCATCCCCATTTGGGCTAAAAGCATTGGGAATAGTTACGCTAGCCGGTACTACGTTGATGGTGATTTCCTTGGTAAGGGCGCAGCCGTTGGGGCCAGTTACCACCACTTTGAACGTCATCGCACCCGGAGACGCGACAGTGACAATGGTTGGATTGGCATTGTTACCTGGATTGTTGCCATTGATGGTCCAATTGTAGGTAACCGCAACGGGAGGTTGAGGTTGAACAAGCAGGATGCCTGCGGTTAATGGATCGCCTTCTTGTGCTCCACGAGTACCAACGGAATCCGGTGCAAAGAAAATACCATTCTCGGTAGGCATTTGGATGACTTTTACCGTTGCGGTATCGGTCAAACGGCCACAAGTGGCACCACCAACCACGCCGTAGGTATAGGTTACATTCACCAAAGTGTTTTGGCTCAGGCTATTGATGCTGTAGGTAGTTGCATTTGAAACAGAAGAACCTGCTATTTGCCAGTTGTAGGTTTCAAATAAAGCAGGAACAGTACCTGGTGACTGATTTAACCGAATGCTGAGTGGCGTGCGGTTGCGGTCATTGCTACACACTGTTACGCCATTGATGTCTACTGAATTTACAGTGGGTACGACGTTGATGGTGATGTCTCCGCTGTTGTTGCAACCCTTGACCACATCCGTTGCCTCCAGGCGATAAGTAGTGGTAGCAGTAGGGGTAACCCGATGCAATGGGTCGGTAGAAATGACATTGCCGCCTTGGGTCCAACGGTAGGTCACCCCAGATTGTGATGCCCCATTGAGTTGAATACTACCTCCTTGACAGACCGTACGCAAGTTGGGGAAAAGAATCGCGGCCCGAGGCAATACCGTCACCGTTTTGCTGGCATTACTCGGGCATTCTTTTTCCTCCACCATGATGCTGTAAGTAGTGGTTTGTCCGGGGGTCACATTAGGGTTTTTACAATCCGTACAAGAAAGACCAACCGTGGGAGTCCAGGTGATTTTATCAAAATTTCCGGCAAAATCTGCATTGAGGCGTATACTACCGCCTGGGCAAACTTCAGCGGGTTCCGGCGTGATGGTAATGGTCTTGGGCTTGATGACTGGTACAAATATCGCTGCGCTATCGATACAACCATTGTTCCTGGTATCGCGAATCAACACAACACTATCGATGGTCCCCATCACCATGTTCCAAAGGGTATCTGGTGTTTGGAAATCATAACCAGGCGTACTGCCGTCGGCGCGAAAACGAGGTCTCCACATGTGTTTGATGTCTGGATAAGCTGCCGTTTCGTAAGTATCCGATTTTAGGGTGATGATTTCACCAAAACAATACACTTCTTTTTTGGGGTCGATCGTGATCGTTTGGGTAGGCAAAGAGTCCACTTTTATCACTACAGAATCAACGATAGTACAAGGGGTAGCCACCAATGTGACGTAATATGTTGTGGTAATTTTGGGCTCTACATCGATACTCAATACATTCTGGCGGGTAATGCTGCGGTCTTTGGCAGTCCAGGTTACCCCAGTAGACTGGCCAGTGTTGGTGGTAGCAGCCAACTTGACTTTGGTTGCACCTTTACAGACTTTGACGGTATCGCCATTGGTGATGTCAATTTTTTGCGGTGCAATAGTGACCGTAATGGTAGCATCAATCTTGCAGCCAGTGATGTCCAACTCCGCGCGATAGGTGGTGGTATTTTCTGGCAACGCAATTACATTGGCTGCATTGGGATTGTTGAGCCCTTCAACAGGATCCCAGGTGATGCCTTGCCCACCTGCGTTGTTAACCGCCCGTAAAAGTACAGGAGTACCACGACAAACTGAGGTAGCGTTCAGGGCAATCAGTTGCAATTGTGGACGAACCACCACCAAGGTAATCGTATCACGGCGCAATTGACCGTTGACAAAACCTTCCACAAAAATGCGGGTATTTTGAGTAGGCTTGGCTACTACCACATTGCCATTACTGCGGTTGAGGATATTTGCCGGGCTCCAACTGTAATTGAATCCACCCGTGACTTCCAAAGTAATGCTGCTATCGGGGCAAACATAAGTAGTATCTACGTCTGGCCGAATTTTGATGCGACCTATCTGGGCATTGAGTTCGCCAAATCCAAGGGCAAAAAAACAAAAGCAAAGAAGTGTAATCAACCAATTCTTCATAAATAATGGTTTGGAGGGTGTTTTAGCGTACCTTCGATCACTACCCCTTTGCTTCGCTCGGGGACCGTTGATCGAGGGTAGGCTAAAACACCACAGTTTGTCGGGTCGGAAATTACGACCTTTTACCCAAAAACAACGGAGAAAGCAGGATTTTATTGATTGCCGAGGTGTAATACACCTGACGATTATTTACATTTTTCCAGCGCCTGTTGTACCTTCTGCACCGGAACGTATGCAGATTCATTGCCCCAGGCTTGATTGATGTAATTGATGATGTTGGCAATTTCAAAATCGCTGAGCTGTGGAACCCCTGGCATTGGCTCCTGGTATTTTTTACCGTTGACCTCTATTTCACCCGTTTTTCCATAACGAATGATGCAAGCTAACTCTGACGGATATTTTTTGAGGTAATCGGAGTTGGCCAGAGGTGGAATCCTTCCGCGTAAACCGCTACCATCGTCCATATGGCAGCTGGCGCAAAAATTGCCATACATGATTTCCCCTTGTTTGTAGGGGCTACCTTGGCAAGCCAGAATAAACAATAACGCTAACAACTGGGCAAACAGGATGTATCGGTACATGAACGTTCTTTTGACTCTTGCAACGTTGAAGGCCCCTAATAAGTTTTGGTCATTTTGGCCGGTACACAGATGATGAAATCCGCTTTTTTGAGGTTTTCTTCGTCCAGCTTGTCAATGTTGTCCTGCTCAACGGTGGAGATGGTCACAATGTCTTTCCCCGGTGCGTATTTACGCACATACCAAACGGTTCCTTCCTTGAGATCGGAGTGGTAAGCCCCATTAAAATGGAGGAAAACATGACCTTTTTTCAGGTTTTGGGCGATGAAATAACCCATGGTGGCGTCTTTTACGGCCTGGGATTTGACCAGATTGGTGGTTGCTGCTTCGCCCCCGTGTCCACCCATCATTTTGGCCATGGCTTGATAAGAAGGCAGGTTCATGTCTACTTCGATGGGTAGGGGTGCAATCCAGGATTTGGCTTCGCTGGTCAATGGATTCAGTGATTCAATGCCTTGTTTGTAGACCATATTGGCATAACGGCGGGGCACATTGGTGGCAATGAAGGACAGTTTTTTGCTTTTGGCGAGTTCTACCAAAGGTTTGTAATCGGTGGCGTAATTGTCCCAAACGCGAGCCTCCTCTTCAAAATTTTTGGTACTGATTTGTCCATTGAGGTATTCGGTCAGGATGGCTTGATTGTCGCGCTCAAACATTTCAGCGCCCATGATCAGCTTGCCATTGCTTTCTTTTTCCAGATCCTGGGCCAACTCGATTTGCAGCCAATGGGAAATGGGGTTGTTGTGCTGTTCGCCAAAAAAGACGACATCGGCTTTTTTGCTGCTTTTGAGCATTTGGCCATAACTCACTTCTTTTCCGGATTGATCAAAAAGGCGGTAAGCGGGTTTGTCTTGTGCCGAGGCCAGGATACTGGCCAAACTCAGCAAACAGATACAAAGTATTGGTTTCATGTTGGTTTGATTAAGCGCTAATTGCGAGGGGAAACTTAATCAGTTTTGGCTTAATCTTCCTCTTTTGGCGGGATAATTTTCTTGCGTGCGGCTTTTTTTTCACTTTGAACGGCCTTGGCCTTTTTGCGCTTCCGGGGATTGGCTACCAGGCGTTCGGGTACTTCTTCACGTTCGGGCTCAGGTATGAGGGCGGTTTCCAGAAGGTTCAGGAGTTTTTTGATGGCTTTTTCCCGATTGCTTTGTTGGGTGCGGCTTTCTTGCGAAACGGCACTCAACAGGCCTTCTTTGCTGATGCGGCTGGCCAATTTTGCAGCCACGATGGCTTTTTCTTCTTCATTCAAACCCTCCGACGTGTTGACTTCAAACAAGGCCTCCACCCGTGTTTCCACTTTATTGACGTTCTGCCCGCCGCTGCCAGAACTGCGGGAGGTGCGGAATTTGAGTTCTTTTTGTATTTGCTGGGTATCCATGTTGCGTGATTGAGCAGCGATAACAGTAAAGGGAAGGTGAAAAGTTTCCGTACCCAGTACAAAACTACCATTCATTAGAGAATATTAGTGGCTCAATCATTTCAACCTCCACCTCAGACCTAACAGTACTCGCTGCCTTTGCATCGGTGCGTAGTTATACGTAGGATCAAAAGTGAAACCATTGGGGTTGTCTACGTTAATGAATTTGTCAAAAGGGTCAAAAGCCCGCAGGATCACATTCTCGCGAGGGTAAAAACCAAACAAGTTTTTTACCCCAACGTAGAGTTCCATGCCGGATTTAAAAGACTTAGTCACTTGCACATTGTGGATCGCAAACCAGGGCGACAGCTCTGGGCGCGGGTCATTGGGCAGGACGGGCAGGTGCATCGGACTGTTCAGGTTACCCGTATAATCAAATGTAAGGCCCCACTTGGCAAAAGGGTAAGTCACCGTCCAGGTACCCGCAAAGGGCGGCGCAAATAGCTGTGGCAATTGGATACCATTCTCTACCCGATATATGTCCATCGCGGTAGCGCCCGCAATGATTTTTAAGCCATTGAGGAAGTTGAAATCGAGATTGAGCGAAACGCCCGAGGACACGGCGTGGCCATCCAGGTTGTCGAAAATAATTTGATTTGGATTCGTATCGTAATCTGGTACGATCTGGTTGGTGAAATAAGTGTAAAACAGAGAAGCGTCCAAGCCGATGAAACCCGCCTTGCGGGGATAAAACTTGGTGACGTAGTTCAGATTGGCGTTCCAGGAACGTTCAGGAAGCAAGTTATTGGCAATAACGACTTCTCTTGCCCCGGTTAGTGAGGCGTGGTCTTCAGTGAAAATATTGGCTACCCGATAGCCAGTACCCGCTGTCAAGCGGAAGATGTTCTAAGCGTCCTTCGACCATTTCCAACTCAAGCGTGGCGTCAAGATACTGCCGTGAGCAGTGTTGTAATCGTAGCGCAAACCAAGCAATAAGCGGTTACGGGTGTTGATTTGGATTTCGTCCTGAATAAAGATGCCCGGCAGCCAAACGTGGGAGGGCAAGTTCCCCAAACCATCGGGTGTGGATGTAGCCGGCGTACTATCATCATATGCCGTAAAACGCAGGGCTGCCCCAAGTAGGGCGCTGTGGTGTTTACCTAAAGGCAGATCGGTGGTCATTTGACTAAAGGCCACCTGCTGGCGAGCAAGATAAAGCGTGTTCCCGTAGTAAGAATCTTGGTCGTGTAAGTTCCAGGACACATCAAGCATGATGCGGCGGTTTTTGCTGGGCAATTGGTATTTGCCCAACACTTCGAAACGTTTGGTGTAAATGCTCTCTCCGTAGATGCTGTCGGTTCCGCGCCAGCGAGGCTCCCATTGTAATTCGCCACCCCAACGGTTTTCATGGACGTATCGAGCGGCGAGCGAGGCTATGCGGTTGTCTTTGCGCTCAAAATTCCATTTGCTAAATACGGAAATGCGGTCTTGCAAGGTGATATCCGTAAAATTGTCGCCATTGATATCCAGTCGTTGGTTGAAGTTGAAATAGTTTACCCCCAACAAAATATGTACATTTTTTGCCTTTGCGGTCACCGCGCCATCAAGGTTGTATTCTCCGATGTTGGTGCCGAATACATCTACCGCTATTCGTGGCGCGGTTCGTGCATCTTTGGTAATGACGTTGATGACTCCGCCTACTGCCTCCGAGCCATAAAGTGTACTAGCGGGGCCTTTCACCACTTCGATACGTTCCACCATGCTGTTTGGAATCCCGCTGAGCCCATAGACTGTGGATAGGCCACTTACGATGGGCATCCCGTCGATGGTAATCATGGTATAAGGCCCATCTAAGCCGTTAATCTGGATGTCACCAGTATTGCAAACGTTGCAATTGAGTTGAGGGCGTACGCCATTGACGATGCTCAGTGCTTCAAAAATGCTTGGTGTAGCGTTCTTTTGGAAATAGCGAGGCGTGTAAACCTCCACCGGAATGGGTGAAATATCTTTCGAAACCTCTTTCATGGTGGCCGAAACAACCACCGTTTCTAGTGCATTTTCGGAGGGTTCGAGCAAAACAATTTGCTCGTTAGAAGGGTCTCCAATTTCACCCGTCCAAGAGTTGTAGCCAAGGCTGCGAATGGTGAATACTAAGTGTTGCTGAAAGAGTTTTTCAGGCAGGATAAACTGACCAAGTGTGTCCGTTACGAATCCTCCAAGAATGTTTTCGATGACTGCGGTAGCCGCTATAATGGGTTCACGAGTTATGGCATCAAGGACTTTGACCAGGTGTTGACCCTGCATTTGGGTGAATGCTTGCCAAGCCACTGCTTGAAAGAACAGGCAAAAAAATAGTTTTTTCATAAAAAGCATAATTTTTTTTGCAAAAGGGTGATTCGTACGATAGCGCAAATATAGCTTAAAACCAATTTAATGCAACATCGTTGCATTAATTATTTCTGTTCCTAAGTTTGTTCAGTTTTTTTTGGATGAATGAACGCGAGTTTGTATTTTTGCAACAATGTTGCATTAAATCAACAAATATGAAGCTTTTTTGTAATTCAATGGTCTTGCTTTTTTTTATTGTCTTTTCGTCAGCGGTCAGATCGCAGAGTATAGGCTGGCAAACGTTTGCCCAGTTGAAAATAGAGACCAAGTTTTTTAAAAACGAAGGGATATACATTCAAACCCCTAAATTTGATGAAAAAATAAAATCCATGGAAGGCACGTACTTTACGCTACGTGGTTACTTTATCCCCGTCGATATCCGATCAGACAAATGGATCATATTATCCAGAGTACCCATGTCTCAATGTTTTTTTTGTGGCGGAGCGGGACCAGCATCCGTTGCGATGATCTTTTTTAAAGAGAAAGCGCCAAAGTTTAAAACCGATCAAATCATCACGGTTCGTGGAAAATTGCGGCTCAATGATGCTAACCTTGATGAGCTTAACTTTATATTGGATGATTCGGAATTGGTCAGTGTACCTAGCAAATAGCGTTTTTTGTTTTGGAGTCGTCTCAAGCGACTCAACTAAGGTGGCCTTTAACTCTCTTTTGACGAGATCAAGTAAGCGAAGTAGTTGGCATTTTCACCAAACAATCCCTTACACTTTTTTCCAGCATTTCGCGCTTCACACCTTTGCAAATGAACACGATACGGCTTTGGCGTTTTTCGTCGTCTTGCCAGGCTTCACCGCGTTGAAAAACAGATTGATTTCGTACCGATTGAAAAATGAACCGTTGTGCTTCATCTTGAAAATAGAGGATACCTTTGATGCGGTAGATGTTTTGACCGTTCACAATGAGCATCACTTTTGCCCAATGCGTGAACTTGAGTAGATCGAAAGGAGAATCAAATACAAAACTGTGGGCAACTACATCGTCCGTATGGTGGTGGTGGTTATGTTCGGAAACATAGGTAATTTTGCGCGTTACTTCGCGGCTATTGTAGGCATTGAGGTGCAATAAGTCCGTTTCGACTTTGCCGAAATCAGCAGCGATAAAATCAGCAAAGGGATTGATCACTGCCAGTTGTGTTTGCAATTGTTGTAAATAAGCAGGGTGAACATTACTTTGCTTATTCAACACAATGCAGTCGGCGAAAGCAATTTGTTTGTTTGCTTCGCTGCGTTCCGCAAGCACCTCTTCAATCTGCTCGGTATCTACCAGACAAACAATGGCATCAAGGCGAAAATATTCCTGCACACTAGGGTCGATCACGAAGGCGGTGGCTACGGCGTCCGGCTCAGCCATACCCGTTGTTTCGATGATGAGATGGTCAAACTGTTTTTCTGCACGAATCAGTTTTACCAAAATCTCGACCAGCTCATCATTTAAAGTACAGCAAATACAGCCGTTCGACATTTCAAATAAGCCATCTTCAGCGCCGATCACCAATTCGCTGTCGATGTTGATGTCTCCAAATTCATTTTCAATGATTGCAAACCGCACAGCGGGGTTTTGTTTGATCAGGTGATTGAGCAGTGTGGTTTTGCCCGCACCAAGAAACCCGGTGAGGATGGTGACCGGGATTTTATTTTTTCCCATTTGTAAGATTTGGACTTAATGTAAAAATCCAGGGCTAACCCTGCGTCAGCGTCTCCGAAATATCCGTCCGCGAAGCTTGAATAGCAGGAATTACTGCGGCAATAAATCCGAACAGCAAGGCTCCCATCAATAAGAACCACTCCTGCGGCAAAAACTGAAAGGCGGTAAACGAATAGCGGTAAGCATCCTTCATAAAACTTGCCAGCAATTGCATCCCGAGATGGCTCAGTAAGGTTCCAATGACAAACCCGATCAAAGCCAGGAGCATGCCTTCGGTGATCACCAGAAAAAACAACTTCCTTTGAGCTGCGCCCATCACCCGCATCAAGGCCAGTTCGTATTTGCGCTCTTTCAGGGAGCTGTAAAGGGAGATGAAAATACTCAACCCCGCTACAAAAATGATTACTATGGCCATTATACGAAGTACTTGTTCACCTGCACCCATCAGGGTATACAAACGCGCGATTTCAATAGCAGGAGTAGCAGCTTGTAAATCCGTATTTTCATTGATGTTGCGCTGCATATTGAGCGTTTGAAAATTCAGGGCCTTAAATTTTATCAGGAGAGACGTGATCTCCGCTGAATCGTTTTCCTCAAAGATTGGTTTGGGTATGGCATTTGACGCTGCTTCGTGGTCGTGGTCATCACTTTGGTCATGATGCTCGTGGTCGCCATCTTCGTGATCATGATGCTCATCTGTGTGGGCATGATCATCTTGTTTGTGGTCACTATACTCATTGTCATCGTGGTCGTGCTCATGTTCCGCTCCATGCTCGTGGTCTTCCTCACCTTCTTCGTGGTGTTCCTCCTCTCCATGTTCATGAACCAACCAAAAGCTTTGGGTTGTGGTTAAAAGGAGTTGGTCGATGACCGAGCCTGTAGGTGCTAAAATACCAACGACTTTAAAGGCTTGAGCATGGTCATGCTTCATGTCTACTTCATCAACAAACCCGTGTGAGCTTTTGAATTCATCCCCAATGTTCATGTTGAGTTCCTTGGCTACGTTTGCGCCAATGTTGACTTCAAAATTTCGTTCCCAGACTTTTCCTGAACCGACCTTAGCATTGTACAATTTCAAAATCTCTTGACTTGTTCCCACCAAGCGGTATCCTTTGTGGTTATCACCTAAGGAGATGGGAATAGCCTGATCAATAAAGGGGTGTTTAGGATTCAAAAAAGGGCGCGCTTCTTTCAGGGTAATATTGCCAGTAGGTGCATCAATGTGATACATACTGCTCAGAATAAGTTGCAGTGGACTCCCCTTTGCCCCTACCACTAAATTTACACCCGCCAAATTTTTTTCAAAATTCTCGCGCAATTGATTTTCCACCAAAAGCAGCAAAGAGATCAATCCGACCCCGAGCGAAAACAAAACCAGGATCAGCAAGGTCGAAAGCGGTTTGTAGCGGAGGTTTTTCCAGCTTAATTGGAAAGTATTCATAGTTGGATTTGTTGCTCGAACCTTGTTTTTAAACGATTGTCATGGGTCACGATCAAGAGCGAGGCGTTGACGGATGCAGCTTGTTCCTGTAACAGTTGAATCACTTGCTCGGTATTGGCATCATCCAAAGCAGAGGTAGGCTCATCTGCCAAGATCAGCGTAGGTTGGTTGAGGATGGCTCTGGCAATAGCAGCCCGCTGTTGTTCACCAATACTCAGTGCTTCAGGTTTGGCCCGAAGTTTATGCTCAAGATTTAATTGGGCTAAAATGGAAGCTATTCTGCCGTAGTTTACTGGTACTCTGGCTAATCGCTGTGCTAAAACCAGGTTTTCTTCCAGCGTTAAGGAGCGGACAAAATGAGACTGCTGGAAAACAATGCCGATGTTTCGGCCTCGAAAGCGATCCAATTGCCCTGCAGAAAGTTCGCTTATATTGGTATCGTTGAGGACGACTGAACCTGATTGGGCTGTCCTCAAGCCTGCAATTAAATGCAAGAGGGTGGTTTTACCACTTCCCGATTGGCCCAAGATCAAACAATGCTCTCCATCTTTGCAGTTGAGGTCAGGAAAAGTAAGTTGTTCTCCCAAGGGGTAAACGAAATTCAAGCCTTGTGTGCGAAGCATTTTAATCGTTTTTAAAGAGAATTCCTTTCGAAGTAATTTCTTAATTAGGTGATTATCTTGCTAATCTAAAAAACTGCGGGTATCAACGCGCAAAAGCAAACGAGCTAGGCCAAATTCTTCGATAGATGGGCTGCGATGCAGAACCGCGCCAAACCGACTTTGCTCATGTAACGCTCCTTTAAGCAAGCCAACTTCACCAACAGCAAGCTGCTGAACACCTGCTTCATCGCTGATCATTTGTACATTATCCCCTCGATTCAGGTATTTTTCGTTGACAATTCCTGGGGGAGCCCAAAGTGTACCGGGGCCATAGTACGTACAAAGCAGGCGCAAGGAAACAATATCGGTATGAAAACGCCGACACATATCACCGGTGACCCGGCCAAAGAAGAGGCGAATTTCCGCTGTACCAGATAGGGCGCTAAACTGAGTGGCCAATTGAAAAACATCATCCTGCAAACTCGTGCTCAGGCTACCTGAGCTGAGGATAAAATACTGAGGCAACTCCTTCGCCAATTGATCAAGTGTACCATTGAAACGGAAAGGCTCAAGCTCTTTTTGCACCAAATCCGCCGCCTCGTGCTGCAATTCAGGACTAAGCTCGCGCTGCCAGATGCCAATCTGATAGTCTGCCTCATGAATGGCTTGAAGGTCTGACCAGGTTGTACTCTGCAAACAAACTTGTGGAGATAGGGAGAGTAAATTTGACATGATGTGCTGACTGATGGTTTGACATATTAAGTGCATTAAGAACGGTAGTCGAGCCAGTACCGCCGAACGCCCTTGTACCCTAATTCATCGTCTCCGGGAACGGGTCTTCAAAATCCCCCCCTTTCCACATCTGCTCAATTTCCTCCGGGGTACACAAACAAGCCCGCAATTCCATTTTGATCCGCGTTTGATCCAGGTCTTGCCCGATTAACACCAATTCATTGCCCCGATCCCCAAAAACCGGATCCCATTCCTTTTCAATTTCCTCCTGTACTTCTAAAAAAGAGGGAATGTTCATACGGCGATGCAGCGGCATACTCGCCCACCAACGCCCAGCGGAAGAAGCTTGTAGCGACCCACCTGCCTGGCTCCAATTGAGGGCCTCGTTTGGGCGGGAAGCGATCCAGAACATGCCCTTGCTGCGCACAATTCCGCCGTCAAAATCCTCGCTGAGGTATTGCCAAAAACGTTCGGGATGGAAGGGGCGTTTGTCGCGGAATACAAAGGAACTGAACCCGTATTCTTCGGTTTCGGGCGTATGTGCGCCCAGGTTCATTAGTTCCCGAATCCAGCCTGCTGAGGTGGAAGCAATCTCGTAGTCAAAACGCCCTGTATTGAGGATTTCCTTGGGGGCTACCTTACCGTGTTTGGTGCCGATGATGACTGCGCCCTGGTTCAAGCCGTGGAGCATGGCGGTGATTTCGGCAACTTTTTCGGCGGGTACGAGGTCGGTTTTATTCAAAACAATCACATCAGCAAACTCCACCTGATCGGTCAGGAGGTTTACAATCGGGCGATAATCGCCTTCACCGGATTGCACATCGCGGTCGGCTACGGTATGGCTGCTGCCAAAATCATGGGGAAAATTGAGCGCATCCACTACCGTTACCATCGTATCGATGTAGGCCCAACGCGAAAGGTCGATGCCATTTTCTTCATCCACAAAACTGAAGGTTTGGGCCACGGGTACGGGTTCAGAAATCCCCGTGCTTTCAATCAGCAAGTAATCAAAGCGTTCTTCTTTGGCCAGGCGTTCTACCTCCAGCATCAGGTCTTCGCGCAGGGTGCAACAGATGCAGCCATTGCTCATTTCCACCAGCTTTTCCTCAGTGCGGGAAAGGGTATGTTCTTTCTCAACCAGACGGGCATCGATGTTGACCTCACTCATGTCGTTGACAATCACGGCCACTTTTAGCCCTTCTTTGTTGTGCAAAACGTGGTTGAGTAAGGTCGTTTTGCCTGCGCCCAAAAAACCACTGAGCACCGTAACGGGTAATTTCTTAACTGCTGCTGTCATGTTTTTTTGTTTAAAATTCCTCCGCAATCAATTCGTGGTTAATCATGGCGCCAGCCACCGTGCCTGCTGCTACAGCAGCTGCCACTGCCCGCATCGGTGAGGTATTGTCGCCTGCGGCAAAAACGCCGGGGACACTGGTTTTTTTGAAATCATTCACCTGAATATGCCCTTGCTCGGTCAGGGTGCAGCCCAATTCCATTGGAATAGAACTGCTTTGGGTAAATGGCACCCGTGCAAAAAGTGCTTTTAAAGCCTGGCTGCTGCCATCGGCAAAATGGATATTTTGGAGGTATCCAGCTTTATGCTCCAGCGCCCGAATCGGGGTTTCCACAATGCGGATGCTTTTGGCCTCCAGTTTTTCCACCTGGGCTTTTTCCATCCTCAGTGGGCCGTTGGTAAACAAGGTCAATCCACTGCTCCAGTGGTCAATTAGGCGCGCCATTTCGAAAGCGGTTTCGCCATTGGCCAATACGCCCAGAGCTTGTTTTTTCACCTCGTAACCGTGGCAATAAGGGCAATGCAACACCGAGATGCCCCAACACTCCGCAAACCCAGGCAAGTCAGGCATCTGGTCTTTTACCCCTGTGGTCAGCAGCAGTTTTTTGCCCTGAAATACCTCTGCACCTGCGCCAGTTACCTGAAACCCGCCCTCTATGGCTTGCACCGCGTTAACCCAGATTTTGCGCAACCTTACTGTCGGGTATTGCAACACCTCTGCCCGCGCAATGGCACCAATGTGCGCCGGGACTTGCCCGTCCTGGGTCAAAAAATTATGCGAGTGCGGCGTTTGGCGATTACAAGGTTCACCCGCATCAAGGATCAAAACCTTGCGCAAAGAACGGCCAAGCGCCATAGCTGCGGCCAAACCCGCATAGCTACCACCAATGATGACGACGTCGCTGAATGTATCATTTTGTTGATTCATAGTTGTATTTTCTGGTACCCAGTGGGTCGCTAATTCCTCCACACTTTGCAGCGACAATGCGCCAAGTGCGATGTTGCGGAGAAATTCCTGGCGATTCATACCTCCGCAGAATTACGCTGGGCGCTCCACCACACCAGTAGCCATAATAATCCGGCCAGCAGCCCCAGGCACAGCAAGTTACCGCCTACCTGCGCTTTTAGAGGCGGAGCTTCAAACGTAGGCAACTGCTCGAATTCTGCTTTCTTGAAAGATTTCCCCGCCAAAGCAACCTGATTGATTAGTTCCCGATTTTGTTTCAAAGTCTCCCTTGTCGCGTTTTGCCAATCAATAAAATTGCTCAGTTCGGTGCCTGCGCTGGTGGTGAGGATAGTGTTGAATGCATAGGCCGGATTGAGGTATTTGAGGCGGTTTTCCAGCCCCAAGCGCTGGGTTCCCGTTCGCATCAGCGGTGCGCCCAGTTGCTCGACTTTGGCAATGCTGAGTTCGTTGTACATAAAAACCTTAATCTCTTGGGTGTCACGGATGGGCTGAGGTATTTTGGAGTAGAGATCGGGGTGTGCTTTCTGAAAATCCGCCAAAATAACAGCAGTTGGCCGATCCCATTCTTGAGAATCGATGTCTCTGGCGGTGGCCATAAATTCGCTGCGCGGCAGTACCGGATAAGTTCTGTCCACCCAAAAATTGATCAAGGCGGGTAAAAGGATCAACAAAACAATCCAAAAACCAGCCAAAACAGTGGCATTAAAAGCAGAACTACGCCCCCAGGTATTCACCCAAGCGACCAGCCCAACCCACAACAGGAGCCAGGCACCGCAGCCCAACACCCAGGCAGGCCAATGTGCCCAGTTGGCCCCTACTACGGCAAAACCGATGCTACAAATCAGGATGGATAGTCCCCAAAGCAGCCCAAATTGCAAGGCAATACGGGTGAACAAGAGCTGATTTGGCGTAACTCCTTGTACTTTTAACAAGGATAAAATACCCTCCTCCCGATCTTGGCTCAGGGCATTAAACCCGAGTACAATGACCAACAAGGGAAGCAAGTACACCAGTACAAAGCTGAGGTCAAAATTCCCGGCCAAAAGCTGCTCGGGGTTATTGATCTCTTCCAATTCCGGCAAATTGACATTGCGGTACAATTGAATGCGTTGATAGGGTGTTTGTTGATCGCGTTGCCCCATGGCCAGTGCGCTCAATGAACCAGGCGACCAAGTGGCGTAGCGACGATACCACCAATCGGCCATGATGGGATTGCCATAATCTTTAAGCCGCTCTGGAGCTTGATCACCCAGTTGGGTCAAGGTATCGTATTTGGGTGCCAACTCGGCATAGGTCTCTGCTTGCTTTTGCTGCACTTCCTTGATTTGGGCGTGGTAATGCTGGTAATTGAGCCAGCCATAGCCAATGGCGTAGCCGCCGCCAAGCAGCACAAACAGGAGCAAAGCCCAGAGTACCCGTTTGCGAAGCAATTGTTTTAGTTCGTATTGAAGTATGGTCGTAATCATGTGCAATGAGGGTTTTAGGAACGATAAAGCAATAAATCGTTCCTTAAAGCAGACGCTCGGCTTTCCACCAAGGCATCCACAACAAGAGGATCAACAATAAGGCCCAGGCGGCAATGGCCACTAGCTCAAGCGATCTTTGTTGTAAAGACCGAGCAATGGCCGGCGCCTGATAATCAAAATCACGCAATTCGGAAAACCAGGCTTCGGGCACTTTCCAGTCCCAATCACCCGTTTTTGAGCCTCCGTAAGCCATTTTTTCATTCAAGGTGCGGATCAAGGTGCGGCGGTACATTTCCGCAGCTTTTTGGAAGTGCAGGTGTTGGTATAAATCGGAATTGGCTAGGCTGAGGCTGAGGTTGCGCAACGCTTGAAAGGGGTTGATGAAGCTGCTCCAGGCGACGTACTGGGCCTGCTGGCGCAAATCGCGGTTCAAAAGGCCAAAGTGTTTGTCCCACACCGCGTTGCCGTAGTATTCATCTTCCTGCATCAACAAGCCATCGTAGTTGATGGGTAGTTTTGAGAGGCTATCCACACCATATTTGGCCAATATTTTGCGTTCAAATCGTTTGCTGCGTTCATCCTCTGGATCATGACCATTCAGGCCCTTGTCCCGCTCTTCGTGCATTTGTTCATTGAATTGCATTACCCCCAACAGTGGTTTTTGCTGTTCAGCCGAGGCGGCTACCACTTTTGGCAAAATGACCGTACTCAAGACCCAAATGCTGAGCAAGCTGAGCAAACTCAACGCAGGTTGGCGAATTGCCGCAGCCAACTGCACCGCCATTGCACTGATCAGAAAATAGTACAAGGCGTAAAGCGAAGTCATGCCCAGTAGGCGCAACCACACATCAGTACCTTGGCTGAGTTGTGGCTGGCTCAAGGCCAGGACGCCGCTCAACAACAAAACCAGGAGCAATAAGGCCAATGCCATGCTCCAAACGGCTATAATTTTGCCCCACAGCAAACTGCGTGGCGCGATACCCTGTGCAAACATTAGGCGCAATGCCCCACTGCTGCGTTCGCGCTGAAAGCTATTGAAAGCCACGAAAATGAGCAATAATGGAACCAGCACTTGTAAAATCAAGCCCGTGTGCAGGTCGCCAAATCGGCTAAGGCTACTTTGTTCGGAAGCTGCCGCAAAGGCCAGACCGTGTTGGACGTGCCCTTCCAGGCGCAGCGATACCCCGGCAAACTTGTCAATTCCCGGATCCAAAAAATGCAAAATGGACACGGGCTTGTACACATAGGTACCATAGTGCGCGGATGAATGCGGGTTTTGATCGCCTTGGTTTTCCCATTTTTGGCGCATCAATTGGGCAGCCTCCTCTCTTTCGTGGTGGATGCGTTGGAAATTTTCCCAACCGCTGAACGTGGCAAACAACAAAAGTCCTCCAATGATTAGCCAAAGGACAGAAAGTTGTCGCTCGCGCCAGGCGATGCGCCATTCATTTTGGATGATTTGAGTCAACATAGTTTAACTGTTTAAGGATCAAACCGTTTCCAAATAAATTTTTTCCAATTCCGTAGCCGAAAACTCGGTAGCGGCATGAGTAGCCACCAGTTGGCCTTCGCGCATGATGCCCACCCTAGTGGCGATATCCTTGGCGCGAAAAATGTCGTGGGTGGCCATGAGGATAGCCACACCTTCTTGAGCTAAGGTTTTGAGCAAAAGGGAAAAATCGTTGCTGGCTTTAGGATCGAGTCCGCTGGTGGGTTCATCCAGAAAGAGCGCTTTGGCTTGCTTGGCGGTAGCTATGGCAATGCCTACTTTTTGACGCATCCCCTTGGAATAAGTCCCTACATAGCGATTGATGCTGTCGCCCGGCAAACCCGCCTTGAGTAAAAACTCCTGCAATTGGTTTTTGGAATAGCGGAATCCAGCCAGGCGGCTGAAATAGTCAAGGTTTTCCAGGCCGCTGAGTTTGGGATACAACATCACCACTTCGGGCAAGTAGGCCAGGTGTCGTTTGCTGCCTTGTGGGTCTTCCGCCACATCGATTCCATTGATTTCTGCTTTACCCGCACTGGGGACAGTGAATCCGAGGAAACAATTGATGGTGGTGGTTTTACCAGCGCCGTTTTGTCCCAGGAGGCAGAATATTTCGCCGGGAGCTATATTGAGGTTCAAATTATTGAGGGCGTGGTGTTCGCCGTAACTTTTGCTAAGGTTGTGGGCTACAATCATATTTTTTT
>Ga0116157_10000950_pt1 | contig 29477 bp, 27 predicted proteins | sample AD_UKC048_MetaG_FD_89882 | JGI IMG/M metagenome (GOLD analysis project Ga0116157, IMG submission 89882) | Active sludge microbial communities of municipal wastewater-treating anaerobic digesters from USA - AD_UKC048_MetaG | ecosystem: Engineered > Bioreactor > Anaerobic > Digestate | place: USA... | reverse complement strand
TTTAAAATTCGCAGCATCAGCATCAATAGTAGCTTTATCAGCAGCATCTTTTCTTGCCTGTACACGAGTTGGATCATCTAGAAATTTTGAAATGGCCGTAATCAATTGAGGATTAGTTATACTAGGTTTGCGACCAGAGATCATAGCCCTCACTTGAGCTTCAGTGAGAGTCCCAGCATCTAATTGAACTTTAATTCCCTCGACTTTTCTATCGATATATTGTTGAGTTCTACCGATAATCCTATCAGCAACTTCCTGAGAAAAACCAGCACCATTTCTCACACCTTTTAGATAAGAAACATACTCCTGAGATGTTCTAGTCGTTGAATTTAGGAAATATTCGATATGTTTGTCTGCTAGCCGGTCTCGAGCTGAACTTAATACTTTATCTCTAATGTCTGGATAAATACCACTAGTAATTGTTGACTCAAATGGCGCTATATCAATATTACCTGGATCCCCTGCGGCACGGGTTCCTAATGCTGCTGTTACCGTAGCATCCCATTTAGACCCAACAACAGTTTCAACTTTTGCAGCTTCTAAAGCAGTTCGCATCTCCGTATGGAATTGATCTCTGGTTATAGCACCTACCGCTCCTGTATCAATATTCTCAATTCTAGCTCTTAACGTGGCTTTGGCAATGTCACTCTCCATACCACTGGTTTCAATGGCATTATAATAAGCTTGTCGTTCTACTGCTGATAGAGGCATAATTAATTATCTATAAATTAAATAAATCTTCCTCGGACAAATCTCCACTTTCCACTCCTTTATCCATCATTAATAAAACATCTAAAATGTCAGAATCATTAACTTTTTTTTCTCTTAACTGCATAACCAGATTTTTGATAAAACTATGTCTAAGTCTTTTACCTTGGACAACAGCATTAAAGGCTATATCTTTAGAATAAAGATCTCCTTGTGATAAATCCTGTAATGTTTTTACTTTATTATCTGTCATCTAATCAAACTGCTAATATTGCATTTAAAGTTGGCAAACCCAAACTTGAAGTAAATCCAGAAATATACTTCTTTCTTCGCGCCTCATCAGTAATTCCACTTGTCTGAGCATAAACTTCAGCAGCTATAGTAGAGAAAGCTGAAACAGCACTAACTTCTCTTTTTAAAGCCTTATCCCTTAACTTTGTTGTGTAAACTTGTCTTTCTGTAATACTTCTATCTAATTTTGCTCTATCCAATGCTAATTCCTTCCCTTTCATACTGAAGACTCCTTCGTACAATGAGCCCCCTGCAAATGTTCCAGCTCCAATACCAACAGCCCAACCCACAGCATTTGGACTCAGACTAATTAAATATCCTATACCGGCACCTAAAGCAGCCCATTTTACGAACCTTAAAATATTCAAAACATCTTTCTGTAATTTTTTCCTTTGTTCTACTGCCAAAGCAGCTTGATTCTCCCGCTGTAATTTTTGATCAATTAAATTTTGCTCTGTTAACATTTGCTTCCTGATTGCCAGGTTCTCCCTTACAGCAGCCGCAATTGGTGCAGGAAGATTGTCTAATTGAGCCTCAATATTGGCAGTTAAATCATCAAAGTTGATTACCATCTTAATAGGAGTTTCTTGTTCTTGCTTAACTTTGGGTGGCTCTACAGAAGCTGAACCTTCACTTTCGCTACCTTTTGGTCTTTGATTTAAAAAATCTGATCCATGTGTTTCTCCGGTCTTCCTCGCAGCATTTTCAAGCGCAATTCTTCTACGCTCAATAACTCTATCTCGAACATTCTTATCTTCAATACTATCTATCTGTTGATCTTTCAAACTCCTTAACTGCTCTTCTGTAAGACTGGATGCTTGATCTAGAGTCATTTTAGGGAATTCAATCCCATTAATTTGTGCATCAGGTTGAGCATCAGGTTGGGCATCAGGTTGGGCATCAGGTTGGGCATCAGGTTGGGCATCAGGTTGGGCATCAGGTTGGGCATCAGGTTGAGCATCAGGTTGAGCGTCAGGTTGGGCATCAGGTTGGGCATCAGGTTGTGCGTCAGGTTGGGCATCAGGTTGAGCGTCAGGTTGGGCATCAGGTTGTGCGTCAGGTTGGGCATCAGGTTGTGCGTCAGGTTGGGCATCAGGTTGGGCATCAGGTTGAGCATCAGGTTGAGCGTCAGGTTGGGCATCAGGTTGAGCGTCAGGTTGGGCGTCAGGTTGGGCATCAGGTTGGGCATCAGGTTGGGCATCAGGTTGAGCATCAGGTTGAGCGTCAGGTTGGGCATCAGGTTGGTCATCAGGTTGTAACTCAGCCGCACCCTGCAAATCAGAATTAGCATTCCGAAACACCTGTTCACCCCTTTGTTTTAACAGTATTTGTAAATCAGGAGAAAGTTCACTAAATTGCTTTTTTGAAATCCCAAGCAAATCTGTCCTGCCTAGACCTGCAATCTTATCTGCATCTAATTGTTGTAATTTATCTGTATCCATATTTATTTATTTATTAAATTGAGCTTGAGTAATTTTTCCTAACTCAACTAACTCATCATAATTTAATATTTTATTAATTATCTCATAATCTTTTGTCCCCTTAGTCCTCTCATTTTTCACTAAATTCCTAAGTACTTTATTCCTTATCTTACTACCATCAATTACAACAGGATTAGGCTTCTTTATACCCTTCAAATCCCCTTTTAATATTGCTGTTAGCTGGTCTTTGGAATTACTCGTCATTAAAGTCTATATAATATATAGAGTTAAAAACCCGTATATAATAGCTTTGCAGGAAATAAAAAAGAAGTCAATAAATCCCTATAGATTTATATCCTCATCCATATACCCCATTCTTCTTTCGATCTTTTTTCTGAGGTATTCAATGAGATCTAACATGCCTTGTCTGCTCTCTTCCTCTAAATTCAATTGTACTATACCTTCTTTGAATTTATTCAAGGAGTCTAATGCCATATAGAAATCGGAACCAACTTCCAGATTCTCTTCGGAGTAAGTATCATTAAGGGCCTTACCCACTCTTGCTAAATGTTTGATTCTGTCTTTTGTAGGATTATCTGGTTCTATCATGATAAGAATATAATATCATAAAGATTTCAGAAATTTAACTATTCCCTTAACTACCCTGATTTAATCTTCTATTCTGCTCCTCCATTCGCCTCCAAACCAAAGCATCAAAAACACGTGTATCAACTATACTTCTTTGCAATCCTTTATTAAAGATTTCCATAATGAGATCAATAGGCATCTTGGCTACATCCTGAAGTGAAATGCGAGTAACAGCTTCCGGCTTAACTGATTGCCTGCCATCACCCTCTGAGAAATAGTCATCCTGTGTTAAACCCTGTGGCTCCACATCTTCAGTAAATTTAAGCGCTATTCCCATTTGATATCTTTCCTGGATATCATCATAAACACGTTGTTCAAGCTTTTTCTCAGCTAATAATCTTTGCAGATCTTCTTCTTTAAGATGAGAAAGCATCATCAATATATCCCCTTTATCTTGTTGCTTAGCAAGCCTATCAATTAATATAGCTCTAACTTGAGGATCTTGTATGGAATAGATTTGAGTTGCATCAACTGATCTTATTGGAATTCTTTGAACGACCTCAGCTGTTAACTGTTCACCTTTTAAAGCTCTCCCAATGTAGTTCAAAGTATCATCTGATAATGTTCTTAATTGGTCGGGAGATAATAATTTGGCAGCATCTTGTGTTGCAACTCCCATATTACCAAGTACATCTCTAGTAATCTGATCACCCCGCAACATACCCAATAATCCAAAAGAATCAGGTATTGCCGCTATTTGTTCAGGAGATAATTTTTCTAATAACAATACCATTCGATTCTGGTAATCAGGATCAAGAGAGCTTTTAAAAAATGCAGCAACCTGATCCGGTGTTAATTTTGAAGTATCACCCAACATTTCTAAAAACTGATCATGTGGAGCCATAACAAGTGCATCAGCACTTCCTAAATCAACTCGTTCAGATTTCGGATCCGGTTCTTTTTTAGCTTCAATAACCGCTGAATGAGCAGCTTTTCTTAACTCAAAATCAGGATCAAGTTGGGTTAATAATTCAGTCTGTCCGGTTAAGGCACTCCACTGCTCAGCTGTAAGCTGAGGAGCAATCTCACGAAGCTCCTCAACAGACATTGCCGATAGATCGGATGCACTTAATTCAGTAACTGCCCTCGGTTGTTCTAAAACACTCTCAGGCTCAGATTTGTCTTCAGTTGGTTTATCAGGTTCAACAATAGCTGTTCCATCCTCGGAAGGAAAAAGATCTTCAAGTTTCAACTTTGGTTCTTCAGGCTTGCTTTCAGCTTTTACAGTATCATCTATTACTGCTGGTATAGCATCTTCAGGCAATACATCTTTTAGAGGTGCAATCCCATCGTCTTCTTCAGGAAATAAATCATCTGGATTTCTTGGCTTTTGACCAAGCTCAATAATTCTCTGAGCATCTTTGTTCAATGGACTGTTTGCATCAGCTTCTTGTGTAGCTTGCCATAAATCTTGTAGTACCTGAGGATCAACTTCTGAACCCTCGGGTAATTCCGGCAAAGGTTGAGTTCCAGTTTTACTATCGACTGACATGTTTGATATTTCTAATTAGGAATATATTAGCACTGAAACCTTATAAAAACCAAGGCATTAAAAAAGGCCAACTTGCGTTGGCCTTCTTTATTCTGGCGATTACCTATTTTCCCGGCACCTTGCGGTACAAGTATCTTCGGCGCTACAGCGTTTCACTTCTCTGTTCGGGATGGGAAGAGGTGGTACCACTGCGCTAGGATCACCAGATGATTCAAGTAATAAAACTGGAAACATCTGGTAGCCAGATGATCAATATTATATTAAATAGACTTATATTTCTAGAACTATTCTAGTTCATGGAGGCCCCATCCGATTATTACTTGGGAAATTATGAATATTGCTATCCATAGATCTCAGCAATAATCGGATTTAAAAATTGTTTAAGTTTACGACCAATTAGTCATCCCTCGGCTGAACTCATTACTGAGCTTACACCTAGGAGCTATCAACCCGGTAGTCTACCGGGGGTCTTGAAAGAATTCTAATCTTGGGATTGGCTTCACGCTTAGATGCTTTCAGCGTTTATCCAAATAGCAACGTGGCTACCCAGCCGTGCCCTTGGTAGGACAACTGGTGCACCAGAGGTTACCTCACCTTGATCCTCTCGTACTGAAGGTCAGTTCCCTCAAAATTCTAACGCCTGCAGCGGATAGAGACCAACCTGACTCACGTCGGTTTGAACCCAGCTCGCGTGCCGCTTTAACGGGCGAACAGCCCGACCCTTGGAAGCTTCTCCACCTCCAGGATGCGACGAGCCGACATCGAGGTGCCGAACCTTGCCGTCGCTGTGAACGCTTGGGCAAGACTAGCCTGTTATCCCCGGGGTAACTTTTATTCTTTAAACAATGACGCTTCCACACGCCATCAAAGGGTCACTATACCCTACTTTCGTAACTGCTCGACCTGTCAGTCTCGCAGTAAAGCCGGCTTATACTATTGTGCTCTACAGATGATTTCCAATCCATCTTGAGCCGACCTTTGGAATCTTACGGTACTCTTTAGTAAGACACCGCCCCAGTAAAACTGCCCACCTGGCACTGTCCCCGAACCGGATAACGGTCCGAGTTAGAAATGAAATCTCTAAAGGGAGGTGTTACATTGGCGACTCCATCAGATCTGGCGACCTGATATCAAAGTCTCCCTCCTACACTCTACAATAAAAATCTCATCTCAATGACAAGATACAGTAAAGATCCCGGGGTCTTTTTGTCCTGCTGCGGGTAGGCAGCATCTTCACTGCCATTTCAATGTTCGCCGAGCCCCCTGTCGAGACAGTGCCCAACTCGTTACGCCATTCATGCGCGACGCCTATTAAGCGCCGAGGAACTTCGCTACCTTAGGACCGTTATAGTTACAGCCGCCATTCATCAGGACTTAGGTCAGAAGCTTCTCCCTTACGGGATAACCCCCTTCCGTAATCTACTGACATTGGGCAGGCGTCAGCTCCTATACTTCAGCTTGCGCTTTAAGCAGGAACCTGTGTTTTTGTTAAACAGTCGATTGAGCCATTTCTCTGCGCCCCTACAAAGTAGGGGTCTCCTTTTCCCGAAGTTACGGAGATAATATGCCGAATTCCTTAACAAGGGATCACTCGTACACCTTGGTATATTCTACCAGAACACCAGTGTCGGTTTGCGGTACGGTTACCAAAAGATCTCGCATAGAGGATTTTCTTGCAAGTTGAACTTCTGTAGTTGCCTCTGCCCGTGGGCTTCAACTTCCCATCACAGCTCGTTTTCATTCGCCCGTGAGCGAAAACGTCTGACCGGATTTACCTAATCAAACTAACTTGCTGCTTGGAACCCGACCTATCGGGTCTACAGATACTCCACCTTGGTCCCCCCATAGCTGATAACGATCTTTCAGCAGTACAGGAATATTAACCTGTTATCCATCGCCTACGCCTTTCGGCCTCGGCTTAGGACCGACTAACCCTTGGATGACGAACATGGCCAAGGAAACCTGGTTCATACGGTGGGCCGGTTTTTTACCGACCTTGCGCTACTCATGTCTGCATTCTCACTTGTAAATGCTCCAACACACCTCACAGTGCATCTTCGCTGCGTTTACAACGCTCCCCTACCTTCCAAGTAAGCCCCACCGCAACTTTCAATCTCTAAAGTATCCATAAAGAAAACTAAAACTGAGATCGAAAGCTCGGGTGGAGCTTACTGGAACCACAGCATCGGTATCACGCTTGAGCCCCGCTGAATTATCGGTGCAGAGTTTCTAGACTAGTGAGCTGTTACGCACTCTTTAAAGGATTGCTGCCTCTAAGCAAACCTCCTAGCTGTATAAGACCCTTCACATCCTTTACCACTTAGCGTGAACTTGGGGACCTTATCTGATGGTCTGGTATGATTACCTCTTGCCTAACGGAACTTAGCTCCCATTGACTGACTCCTGATCTAACACTGATGGCATTCGAAGTTTGCGAGGATGCGCTAAGACAAACTGTCCCGCGCTATCCAGGCAGAGCTCTACCTCCACCAGCTAAAAATCAAGGCTAGCCCTAAAGCTATTTCGGGGAGAGCCAGCTATTTCCAGGTTCGATTGGCGTATAACCCCTAACCACAAGTCATCCGAGAGCTTTGCAGCGCTCACCGGTTCGGTCCTCCTCCTATCTTTCGATGGGATTCAACCTGCTCATGGATAGATCACCTGGTTTCGGGTGTATCTCAACAGACTAATTCGCCCTTTCAGACTCGCTTTCGCTCCGGCTACTCTCCAGAGGAGATTAACCTTGCCAGTTAAGATAACTCGCAGACTCATTCTTCAATAGGCACGCTGTCATCCGCATAAAGCGGACTCCAACTGTTTGTAAGTTTACGGTTTCAGGATCTATTTCACTCCCCTATCAGGGGTTCTTTTTACCTTTCCCTCACGGTACTGGTTCACTATCGGTCACAAAAAGTATTTAGCCTTACCACGTGGTTGTGGTAGATTCCTACGGTTTTTCTCCTAGACCGTAGTACTCAGGGATATAACTAAGGAGGACCATACTTTTCGCATACGGGACTATTACCCTCTATGGTTTGGCTTTCCAACCGTATTCTGCTAAGAATGATCTTGTTAACTCCTTTCCGTGTCTTACAGAGCACGAACGCTACACCCTACAACCCTTCACTGCAACCATCGCTGTAACGACGGATTGACAATATTGCCCGCAAAGCAGGCTCCATTGTCCCTCCCTACCTGTGAAGTTTGGGCTACTCCCATTTCGCTCGCCACTACTTTGGGAATACATAATTGCATCTTTTCTTCTAGTTACTAAGATGTTTCAGTTCACTAGCTTACCTCTACCTGGTCTATGTATTCAACCAGGAGTATCTTGATATGACTCAAGATGGGTTTCCCCATTCGGAAATCCCCGGATTAAATCGCTTATTGTCAGCTATCCGAGGCTTATCGCAGACTGTTACGTCCTTCTTAGGCTTTTTGTGCCAAGGCATCCACCGTAAACCCTTATTTACTTAAAACAAGTTTTTAACAACATTTGAGTAGCACAATTAATTATTGAAAATTAACCGCGCTAAAAAAAATTTGGGAACCTCCATGAACTAAAATAGTTCATGTAAGTCTATTTAATTATCAAAGAGCGCAACCAAAAAACAAGTTACAAAACTTTATATTACGAACACGCCTTAAATCATTTACTGTTCGAAGCGGTAGAGGTTTAAGCAGCAAGATAACTTGAAGTAAACTTACCTATTTAGGTAACCATGATAATATCACATCATATCCCTCGCTTACAAGTCTTTTGACAAGATTTTTTACATAGACTTAAAACCACAAACCACTCTTAATTTTCAGCTTAATATTCTCTAAGATATTTGCAAATATCCCTTTTGTATCTTAGATTATATTATTACCTATTAGTAATTTTTTATGCCACCTACAAACATTAAGTTACCTGAAAAACCAAATGATCAAACCCCAGCTAAGCAAGACAATGACGATAAATTGATAAAGAATATTACCTTCTTCGGAGACTCAGCTTTTCCCGAAGATGATCCCTACTACAAAGCCGCTTGGGAAACAGCCAAATATTTAGCAGAAAACGGTTACACCATAGTTAATGGTGGCGGTCCAGGTATAATGAAGGCCGCTACTGATGGAGCTGAATCAATTAATGGAAATACTATTGCTATCTATTGGCAGCCGAAGTTAGCATCATTTTTTGAAGGCAGGAATCTTGCCAATGTAACTGACGAATCAGAAACCGCCTCAAATTATCTAATCCGAACCTTAGGCCTTATTGAGAATGGTGATGCCTACATAGTATTCAAAGGAGGTACTGGAACTATCTCGGAATTCGGGATGGTCTGGTGTTTAGCCAAGCTCTATTACGGCTCACATAAACCAGTTATCCTTTATGGAGATTTTTGGGATCAAATAATTGAATGCGTGCAAAAGAATATGGCTATTGATGAGATCGAACTTTCTGTTCTCTATCAGGCAAATGATCCAAAACAGGTCCTTGGAATACTTAAAGATCATGAGGAAAAGTTGTCTCATATCAAAAAAGACCGGAAGAAAGAATTCTCATCAGACGAGCAAGGCTTTATACTTGGTGGCGACTCAGACGTAGTTGAAAAAACATTCAAAGCATATAACGCCATTGCTTCAGATTATCATTCCTCGCATGCTGGGAAACTAACAGCCCAAGATCAGCTTGATGAATTCATTAGCATGGTAAATCCCCCGGCTCAAGTTCTTGATATCGGATCTGGTCCCGGACATGATGCAGGGTATCTAAGTAGTAAATATTCAGTAACAGGCATAGAGATCTCCAGAAGATTCTATGAAATTGCTAAATTTGAGAACCCCAATGTAAATTTTATACATGGTGATATTACGAAATTTGATCCAGGAAAGGAAAAATACAAGGGTATATGGGCCAGAGATGCGCTACATCATATCCAACAGAAAGATCTAGCCAACGTTTTCACCAAGTTATCTAATGCCCTGGTTGAGGATGGCATACTCTATTTACTAGTTCGAGAAGGTGAAGGTGAGATCATTGAGGAAGAAAGAACTGAATATGCAACAACAGAAAAATTCTTCCATCTGTTCACCGAAGAAGAACTAAGAACCAGGACTGAAGAGGTGGGTTTAAAAGTAGTTAGTATAAAACACACAAAAAGAAGTCATAAATGGCTTGTAGGGATTTTTAGAAAATGAATGAAATAAATAGACCTAAACCTATTCGCAGCATCCCTACTAATGCTAAAGAAGTATATAAAGGTAAGATCTTTACCCTCTATCAGTGGCAACAGGAAATGTTCGATGGCTCAACATCAACATTTGAGATGTTAAAAAGACCTGATACAGTAATGATCATTCCCGTAACAGAAGATAATAGGATCATATTAACAAGACAAGAGCAGCCAGGACACCATTTCACAGGCTTAGCTGGAGGAAGATTGGATAGAAATGAAACCATAATTGAGGCCGCTCAAAGAGAGCTCTTGGAGGAAACAGGGTTAAAAGCATCAACATTTGAATTACTGAATTCCTTCCAACCAGCCGGTGAAAAGATTGATTGGTTCGTATTTACTCTAATTGCACGTAATTGTAAAAAGGTTCAAGATCAAAATCTAGATAGTGGAGAAAAGGTAGAAATCATTGAAGTGGACTTTGAGGAATTTATTGAGATATGTCTGCAAGAAGATTTCCGGGATAATGAGCTCCAAATGCTAATATTAAAACATTACTATGAATTCAAAGACTTCAGCAGATTAAAGAAAAGAATACTAAACCCATTCTGATTCTTTCATTAATAGAACGCTTTGGTAGTGCTTCATCCCCCATAATTCAAGGGGCTGTAATTTAGCAATTACCTTAAAACCATTCTTTAAATGAAATTTCAACGAAGGCTCATTTCTCACAGGAGAAACAGGTACAAAAGAGAAAAGATATTTTAGGTTCTTGTATTTCAACATTTCCATCGCCTTATACAGCAATGATGCTCCAATATTCTTCCTGCTAAATTCCTTAGTTACTAATACTCCCCCAATTTCATAATGAGGTAATTGATAATAATATTTCTTAAAGTCCGTATGTACCCAATCAACCATACCCTGCATATCCAGCTCCTTAAAATCGACATCAATTTCCTCATCTATCCTTAAATATCCGATTATTCTCTGTTTCGAGGTTACTACTAAGAAGATGCGATCCAACATCCTTTTAATTTCATCCTCATGCAACTTCCCTACTAAAAAACCTTCACTAGATAATTTGGAAATATAGTCTTTATCGGCAATCCTAACAGGATCAATCACATTAGAATTGATTAATTGAAGCAGTTCAGCAAGCTCAGTAGCTTTAACTTGCCTGATATACATAAATAATTATTTAAATCTTAAAGTTGCAATTAAGATATCAAATTTTGCTTCATGCCCCCCAAAATCAGCAGCTGAAGAAACCATCTTTACTACATATTCTTTCCCACCAACCTTAACATATCCATACTTAACAAATTGAGAGTCAAAGATCTCATTAGCCTTTGTTTTACCATCTAAAATAGTCCATTCATTACCGTCTATCATTTGAGTGCTCTGTGTATACCCAGCAATTAACTCTGATTTGTAATCATCATTCCAGGCAGTGGAACTTTGTAATAGGGAAATACTAAGTAAACCCGCATATTCGCTGGCATCAGGCAATTTAGAAGGGTCCATGCCCAAGGTTGTTGGAGAGAAGTATTTGTAATACCATCCACGTGGCCTATACACCTCGTATGGCAGGAAAGTTAAATTACTTATCATTTCCCAATCAGCCGGAGGAGTTACATCTACAATAGGTGTTGTAGCCACCTCACTAGGCTCAACGGTATCTTCAGCCATAGTTGTGGGCTTAACAGTGGTAGTGACTTCAATTTCAGGTGTAGGTGTTGCTGTAGGTTCGGGGACAACGTTTACATCTTTCGGAGACAGAAGTATATACAAACCACCAAACCCAATTGCTCCAATAATCAAAACCACCAGTATCGATACTAAAGCGTTTGCTTTTTTCATGGGATATCTGATTAAAAAATATTAATTAAATTGTAATTAAAATTTTAAGATAAGCCAAATATTAGTATTTTGCTCTATGCACCTTCCTGGTTATCTATAACATTTTCATGTTTGGGAGCAAGCAGACTTTTTAATTCAGATCTTAAAGATTCTAAATCAAATATCCCCTCAGCAATCTCCCGTCTTGTCTGGGCTTCTAAAGCCTGAACTATAGGGTCTTCACCACCTTTTAAAAGTTGATCTAGAAGACTTTGCTACGCAAGAGGAGTTAATGTACTTAAGCCCGGTTTTCTAGACTGTTCTGCTGCTCTATCAGCAGCCTCCAGTCGAGCTAGGACATCAGAAGGTATATTATCGGAGTCTAAAAAAGCATCTTCAGGATTATGAACACCTGGAGGAACTGGGCTAATATTTTCATTCATATTTAATAATTGTAATTACCATATTCTATCCTGACTTGCAATAATTTTAAATCAATGTTATTATGAATATATATTCATAATTAATTTATTAATAACTAAAGGAGGTGATAATTATGCCAAACAGAAACGGAACAGGCCCTATGGGCATGGGACCTTTAACAGGTAGAGGTTTAGGTCCTTGCAATTTTGGACCAACATTTAGAAGATCCGGCTTTGGCCGAGGCCTAGGTAGATATTCTCGTTACAATATGCCAAATAGCATAGAGGAACAAAAGAGTGCTCTAGCCGAATACAAAAAGGCTTTACAAGAAGAGCTGGAAGATGTAGAAAAAGAAGAACAGAATTTATCAAACTAATATGCCCAGACCAAGAATTAAAAGGAGGATTAGATTCAATCCAAATGTACGCTACTTCAAGCCTAGAGGGATCCCTTTAACAGCCTTAGAAGAAGTAGTGCTCCAATCAGACGAACTCGAAGCCATCAAGCTTCATGACCTTGATGGCTTAGACCAGACTCAAGCCGCGTTAAAAATGGGTGTATCTCAACCTACATTTGCACGTATACTAGATAAGGGATATAAAGCAATTGCAGAAGCCTTAATCAAAGGTAAAGCGATCAGAATAGAAGAATAATTTGGTGGAGCTGGGGAGATTCGAACTCCCTACCTTTTCATTGCAAATGAAACGTTCTACCAAGTGAACTACAGCCCCCTAATGGTGAGCCAGAATGGATTCGAACCATTGACCCCAGTCTTATCAGGACTGTGCTCTACCGACTGAGCTACTGGCTCATTTAAAATTGAGCAAGTCAATTATATCCTAAAGCTCTAAAACTGAAAAGATTAAATCAAGATTTCATACCTCAGCCATCTGATCCTTATCGATATTACTCTCTCTAAAATCCAATTGATATGGCTCAGAATAATCACATATGCCTTCCATTAATTTCGGGGGTAATAATAGCGTCTTTTGAATACGCTCTGCGACCAGTCCAATCAAGCCTGGAATCGCATACCATTTCTCTCCCTTTGGTCTATCTCTATTAATCTGCTCATCAAATGACTTTCTTAATTCTTTTCGTCCACTATTTGATAAAGCTGAAATTGGGCATTCTCCCCTACTATGGGCACAGAATAAACAGTTAACATCAGCGACTTTTAATCCAGCAGAAGTTAATAGAAGAGGTACTGGAACCTTGGGAGATATAAAGCAAACATACTCAGGTTTTGGTAAAGTTTGGCCCTGGTAATTTAGCTCATCAATTTTTGAAAAGCTAACTCTAGGATCAATTACCTCAATACCTTCTTGTAGAATGCCCAAATGAAAAAGAAAAATTTATGTATTTTACCACATTTGTAAACTATTCCAATGCGATCAAATTCCTTAACTGCTTAGCTATTAAAGCTATCCCCGCCTCCCTATAGGCAACACTCCTAATAAACTGTGGGATTTCATCTTTAGTAACATCCTGTAAAGCTAATACCTCCCTTCCTGCTGTAGTAAAAACATTTTGGGGGCAGATTGCTCCACATCCATCACAGGCTTTCATATGCTTATGATCTCCATAAACCCAAAATGGATCGGAACCTTGAATCAGTTGCTCAATTTCAATTGGTGCAGGCATAAGATCTTTTCCCTTACCTGGTAAAAGGGTATAGATCAACCTGCTGCCTAATGTAGATAATAATCCACAATTACCAGGCAATTTCCCAGACATTCTTCTAATCTCTTCATTTCCATCCAAACTTGTATATCCCATATGCGAGCCAGGCTGAACAACTGAAGCTAGAAATGAAGGATTTAATAAAGTACCCCTAGTTATCATAGGTTTAATCCTTAATAAATATTGGGGAAGTAAAGGGATTAATTAAAGAAAGAGTATAGATGATTTGGAAAGAGATGTTAAGTCTCTTTAACAACTAAAAAAGGTAGCAGAAGTCAACGTCCTGTGAGTGAAAATGTACACTTAATAAACAAAGTGTTTATGATTAAACTCCTTAGAAAGGAGGTGATCCAGCCGCAGATTCCCCTACGGCTACCTTGTTATGACTTAGCTCTGGTTACCAGCCCTGCCTTAGTTCCCTCTTATGAGGGACCGTCGGGCGGAACCGATTTCCGTAGCTTGACAGGCGGTGTGTACAAGACCCGAGAACGTATTCACCGCGGCATGCTGATCCGCGATTACTAGCAATTCCGACTTCATGCCGGCGAATTGCAGCCGACAATCTGAACTGAGGATGGTTTTTTGGGATTAGCTCCACCTTGCGGTTTGGCAACCCTTTGTACCACCCATTGTAGCGCTTGTGTAGCCCAGGACATAAGGGCTATGAGGACTAGACGTCATCCCCACCTTCCTCCTCGTTTTGGCGAGGCAGTTTTCGCAGAAATTTTAACAGCGAATAGGGGTTGCGCTCGTTGCGGGACTTAACCCTACATCTCACGACACGAGCTGACGACAGCCATGCAGCACCTCTATAGCACCCTCGAAGGCTCTCTGGCTTTCACCAAAGATGCAGCTATAGTTCAAGCCCTGGTAAGGTTCTTCGCTTAGCATCGAATTAAACCAAGCGCTCCACTGCTTGTGCGGGTCCCCGTCAATTCCTTTGAGTTTTAGCCTTGCGGCCGTACTCCCCAGGCGCTCCGCTTAACGCGTTAACTACATCACCGAAACTGCTCAATCCTTTCCGAAGAAAAAACTAAGCCAGTCCCGACAATTAGCGGAGATAGTTTAGGGCGTGGACTACACGGGTATCTAATCCGTTTTGCTCCCCACGCTTTCGAGCCTTAGCGTCAGTCAAGCCCCAGAAGACTGCCTTCGCCATTGGTGTTCTTCCCGATATCAACGCATTTCACTGCTACACCGGGAATTCCGTCTTCCTCTAGCTGACTCAATCAAGGTAGTTTTCCATGCGGTTTCCGGGTTAGGCCCGAAGATTTAACATAGAACTTACCAAGACGCCTACGCATCTCTTTACGCCCAGTAAATCCGGATAATGTTTGGTTCCTACGTATCACCGATGCTTCTGGCACGTAGTTTGCAGAACCTTATTCATGAGGTACACTCAGAACTTGTTCCCTCATAAAAGAAGTTTACAACCCGAAGGCCTTCATCCTTCACGCGGCGTCGCTGCGTCAGACTTTCGTCCATTGCGCAAAATTCCTGATTGCTGCCTCCCGTAGGAGTATGGGCCGTGTCTCAGTCCCATTCTGGCTGGTCATCCTCTCAGACCAGCTACCCGTCATAGGCTTGGTAGGCATTTACCCTGCCAACAACCTGATAGGACGCGGGCTCATCCAAAAGCGACTTTCGTCTTTAACCCGAAGGTCACATCCTGGATTACTCCACCTTTCGGTGGGCTATCCTCGACTTCTGGGGAGATTCCCACGCGTTACTCAGCCGTCCGCCACTAATTTTATCTCGCCTTACGGCTCAATAAAACTCGTTCGACTTGCATACCTTAGGCACGCCGCCAACATTAATCCTGAGCCAGGATCAAACTCTCCATAAGATTTTGATTAAACCCTCTTTAAAAAGAGGATTGTATTCTGGTTAGATTACCGAATTGACGTTGACATAATTTCATTTGATTTATTAGATCAAATAAAACTCTGCCACCTTTTTTAATTGTTAAAGAGCAAAGGAAAATTGATATTGAAGTATCAATGTGCAGATTGATTTTAACAAACCTAAATGACTTTAGTCAACAGCATTATTTCTTTTTCTTTTTAGGCAGGTATTTTGCATAATTTTCAGTACTGGTTTCCACTTCCACAATCTTCTCTTCTCTGGCTGGGCCATCAGTTTTTCTAACTTTAATAATTGCATAAACTGTATTTATTAATTCGATCAGTAAAAATAAATACAACCAAAAAGGCATACTTAAATAGGCAAAAGCTTGTGTTCTTAATAAAACAAATATCAGATAAACAACCCAAACAGCTAAACCAATCTTGGCATGTTTTGAATATATCCTTCTGCCAGATTTCCCTACATAGAACCTATCTCTTCTCTTTTTAAACCACCAAATCAAAATCCCAGACAATATTATCCCTACAATTCCCAGTACAAATGCCCAGGAAATAAAGTAAAAAGAATCGGGTCTAGGATTAAATAAGTGATTGGGATCAAGCATTGAGCTTAAAGAAAATTCAAAGATTCTACCGTCAAGATTATTTATTAGATCCATGTATTTAATTTAATAATTTCCCAAATTATACCAAAGTAAATAAAAGATGGTCTAGAAATAAAAAAGCCCTCCCATAAATAGGAGGGCTTATTATTCAAACACTTATTTATTTCAGCATTTTATCGAACATTTCTCCAATTACTGGAAGCTTGTAGTCTGGTACTTCTTGTAATGCTTTAACTAAAAGCAATACCCAGGCTGCTAAAGGTACTAAGCTTAATAAAGGAGTTAAGCACTGTACAACTGGAACGAATGATAATACTAAAGAAAGTACAAATACGACGACATTCAATGCTAACAATGCATTACTCTGTTTGGCATAATTTTTAACCATTGCCGAGGCGTCACTCATTGCAAAGTATAATATTAATCCCACCAGAGGGATTGTTGCTACTGCTGCCAGCACCTTATCATCGGATTTTGCTGTTTCTGCCATTGTATTGAAATTTAAAAGTTATTAACTCAAGTATATTTAGAGCTTATCCACCTGTCAAGGACAATTTTTATCGCCTCACCTTCCCAACTAATTCATTAAGTTACAATTTTCAGGTATTATGTTCATATCTAATCAGCAACCTAATTTATGAACCTCAATAATATCGGCTATAAAGAGATGTTTGGGCTATTCCTGGCAGTAAACCTGCTCATTATCAGTTTGGTCTTTTTCTATACAGAACAAAAGCAAACTGCACCCTCTCAAATTATGGGTATTACTACTTCAGATCAATCTCTAAATCTCGATAAAACCTTAAGATTCCAGTCAGAATCATTTGCTATTAAATTTAAATATCCTGAGTTCTTAGGTTCTGCTATTTCTGAAATATCGTCTGTTGTTTGCCCTGAAGAAAAAACTGTTGAATATATTTCTTTTGAAAATTTCCCAAATTTCATCATAAGTCTAAACGAATGCGATATTGGGCCGAATCTTTTCACCCCTGATAACGAGATCGTCATCTCCAATTACAATAAAACCATCACCATGTCTGGTTCAATCGAGCAGAACTATCTTTACGAGGGATACGAAACTCTCACCCTAAAAACGGAAACGGACAAATCAGAAGTCCCCTCCATAATTCTAAAAGTCCTCTTCAAAAAGGATGATTACACAAAGCAGGATATTTTAAATATCTCCTCAAAGATCATCTCCTCCATCCAAACCGATTAACTTCTACTTTTAATTAGACACATCTTTTCTAATTCTTCAAGACTTGTTGTATCTTCCGGGGCTTTATCCCTACCAAAAACTATAAGTCTGGGGAATCTTAATGAGAATCCGGCTGCTTCATGCATTTTGCTCCGACTAATTGAATCTGCCGCAATTGAAATAACGATCTTGGGTGATATAACTACATCAGGGATCAATCCTGATGATATTTCATAATTCTTGGGTATTTCACTTAATTTAAAGGGCTCCATAGCCTTTAAGTACCTCCTTATACCTTCATCGCTTAACCCAGACCCTACTTTAGCTAAACTAACATATCGATCCAACTTACGATCATAAATTCCAGCTAGCAAAGCTCCCATACCTAACTTAGCCCTGGCTCCAGTTCCAACATAATACCCCATAACAACAGCGTCAACAGTATCGATCAGTTCTTCTTTTGAGCTCGCCTTTAATTTGATCCAATCATAATTTCTAGTCCCTGGATCATATTTACTATTTAAAGATTTCGCTATTATCCCTTCCAAGCCTTTAGCTACATAGTCAGTGAACAATCTTTCCAATCCCTCTTCAGAATCAACTTTACTCATTTCAGTCACTCTGATCAAATCACCACCATTTTTATCTATCAAATCCTTAAGTAGCACCATTCTCTCTTCAAGTCCCAGCCTAGTTAGATCCCTACCTTCAAGCTCCATTATGTCAAAAAGGTTAACCTGTAAAGGGTAGTCCTTGCTGATCGATTCCACATCATGTTTTCTTTTGCGCCTTATCGTATCCTGAAACGCCATATACATGCCTGAAAGATTATCAATTCCAATTGCTTCCCCATCAACAATGAAAGACTGCACAGGAAAATTCTCTATTGCTTTTACAACATCCGGGAACATATCAGTCATATCCTCCATATTTCTGCTGAAGATCCTTACCTTTTTAACCCTGTCTATGGGCAATTCACCTTCATTAGTATTTTCAAAAAATCCTTTCTGTGAAAAATGGATTTGAACTCTTAATCCATCAAATTTTGGTTGGATCAGACACTCCCCGACCCTTTTAATAATATTGGCCGATGATGATTCTCTCTCAACTAGCTTTGAGGCTATAGGAATTCCCGGCTCCGGTCTCAGGTCAGCTATGGTATCAATGCCCGACTCTTTCAATATCTCTGCTATCAAACCAGGATCAGCCTTAACTCCATAAGCATACTCAATTTGATCTTTGAAGCTATTATCACCATTGACGCTAATTGATAAAGCCTGGAACAATGTCTTTAAGCTAAGCCCCAATCTCATATCGCCACCAATGATCCTTCCAATATATCTACCCTCCTGCTCACTGCACTTTTTTAATAGATCAATATATTGATCCTGTTTAAGCTTTTGTGAGTTCTTCCCGGATATTCTTGCTAACTTTTCTAAATGGGAATGCACATCATTAATATCTAATGACGAACCCTTCTGTTCGGCCAAATATTCTTCAGTTAAATTTCCTAAATCTCCGATCTCTTTAAATCGTTTAGTAACAATCTCTGTGTCTTTCCCAGAAAATTTAGCCAAAGATTTAATTATGGACCTAGCAGAGAAATTGAACTCCTGAGCTACATACAAAGGTGCTGTTCTTCCCAATAATAGATATATGGCATTTCTAACCTCATCTTTGGATAAGTTCTTTATCAATTCAGCAAGTATTAAGCTCATTTCATTTCTTGAGCTTTCGTTTTCGATCTTGTCTAAATATGAACAGAACTTGCTAAATTTCATAGATTTGATAGATAAAGTAATTTGTGGGCAGATACTTAAGCCAGATAATATTTAGCACCTTTAGTTCTTCCCTTCTTCATAACAATACCCTTCTCTATTAGATCTTTAAGATCTCTTAAGATTGTATCATCTGATACTTTTGGAAAAAGCTCATCAAAATCAGGATTGCTAATAGCACCTTCGCTTTCAAGAGTATTAATTATCTCTAACTGTCTTTCATTTAATGCAACCTGCCCAACTTTTAATCTCAATCTTCTATCCTTACTTAGCTCCCAGACCTTATCCTTAATCTTATTCAGCTCTACCATCATTCCATTTGTAAAATAGGTAAGCCACTCTGTCATATCACCTTTATTAGCACTATCTAAAGCGTCGTAATAGCCTTTGGGATCTTGATCATAATGCTCTTCCAGGGAGAAAAAGCTCTTAATGTCATACCCATCACGATATAAAGACCATGTCGCTAAAGTTCTAGCAGTTCTTCCATTAAGATCTGCAAAGGGATGTATTCTTACTACTTCATAATGAATAATCCCGGCTCTTAATAATGGATGTATTTTTGAGCCCTCATCTAAATCCCATTTAGTTAATGCTTCTATCTGTCCTTCAACCTCATTAAATTTAGGAGGATCAAAAACCACATCCAAATCTTTATCGTTGATTATCATGGCATTTCGATCGCGGAACTTACCCAGATACTTATCAGGCAATATTTTTCGACCTAGGACATCATGCATTTTAAGTAGGAACCCTATAGTAAACTCGGTAGACTTATTATCCGAAATAAATCCGATAACATTGCGATAATTAATAATTTCCTGAACATCTCTAACCCTGTAGGTATCTACTCTCTCTCCATCAATGATCCTTTCAGTTTCGTCAATTGTCAGCTCATTACCTTCTAAGGCAGTTGAATGGTGCACAGATCTCACAAGAGCCTGACTTTGGAACTTCCTTTCCCAGGCAGGGACTAGAGGTGAATTCTCAATAATTGCCTTAGCTACTTCACATTGGGAAACGTTATGAAGGATATCTGAACTTATTGTGAACTTAGGATAAAAGTTAGGCATCCTTTAATATGTACTGCGCTGATTTAGTATTACCCTTCTTAACAATCAAGCCTTCCTCTTGAAGCTTTAATAAATCGCGCCTTAATGTTCTTTCCGTCACTCCTTTGACTCTACTAAGAATATCTTTCATCTCAACCTTTTTAGAGGCCTCAATCAATCTATAAACCTCTTTTTGTCGAGGCGTTAAATTTAGGGCTACAGTACTTTGTTTCTTAACTTCCTGGAATTCTGGGGTTGATTTGATCTTTTCTCTCTTACGATACTCACGCAACATCTTGTATCCAACAAAGACCGCTGCTACCAAACCCAAAGCAAAACTCAACAACTTAAAGATAAGCCTAAGAAGTCTTTTCATTATTTTACTTGCTAGAATATATTGTATTGTACCTTTTTTTAAAAGGTTTTTAAATACCGAATATTCTGAGGTTATTTAATTAAGGCTTTAGTAATCTGTTTCTTATCAGATGATTAGCCACAATGGCTCCAAAGGCAGGAGATTCTGCTATCGAGCTATCACGGAAAACTCCAAATCCTCCTTTTAAATCGTACGAAGGCCAATTTGAAGCAAATTCAGCTGTAATAGTTGGCACAACGAGCAAGCCTTTTAGTAAGCCTTTAGCTGCAATGGAAGAAAGAACTTCTCTTAGCAATCCCCCTGCTTCAGGTTCTCTACCTAATTCTCTTTCATCTACCAATGCACTAACACCAATTACTTCTGATTGTCTTAAATCCTTTCTAACGCTTAACGCAGACAAGGCATTTGCTACACCAAGAGTATCAGTTTGCAATAGAGTCAAAAGCGGGGCCCTTCTTCCGTGTCTATTCTCGTATTCTAATGTAGCCTCTTGCCTATCACCTAACCATTGAGGAGATAGAAGACCAGGCTGTTGAGTTTGCAAAAAACCTCCAAAAGACTCTCTAAACAATTCTGTCATAGTAGGATCGTAATTGCTTACCAAAACATGAGGCGCGATAGTATCAATTTGTTGTGACATATATGTACAATTAATAATTGCGCTAATTATATATCACAAGTCAATAAAATACCTAATTGAGCACCCCCCAATTCAACCCCTTCTTTGAATCCACAACTACTGGCACATTTAACTTTATGGCATTAACCATAAGGTATTTAATCTCATTCTGAAACTCTTGAAGTGAATCAGTTCTCCTATCATCTATCTCAAAAATCAGCTCATCATGAACTTGCAATACCATTTTGGCAAAATCACCATAGCGTTTATTCACTAGTTCATTACACTTGACCATAGCGATTTTCATAATATCAGCAGCACTTCCCTGTAAAGGGAAATTTATGATCTCTCTCTCAGCAGCCTGCCTCAATTGATAATTTGGAGAATTCAACATACTAGCTGACCTTCTTCGCCCTAGTAAACTTTCTACATAGCCATTGTTTCTAGCTTCTGCCTTAAGCTGTTCAAAATATACTTTCACCCTAGGATAACCGGCAAAGAAAGTATCAATAAAACTCTGAGCTTCCTCAGTTGGTATCTTTAATCTATCACCCAAACCAAATGCCGAGATCCCATAGATCACTCCAAAATTAACAGTTTTACCTATCCTTCTTTGTTCCTTAGTAACTTTAACAACAGGGACATTAAACAATTGTGAGGCTGTTGCAGCATGAATATCAATATTATTAACAAAAGCCTCCATCAATTTAGGTTCTTTAGATAAATGGGCAAGTAATCTTAATTCTTGTTGAGAATAATCAAAGCTAATGAGTTGTTTATCTTTTTCAGCGATAAATGCTCTTCGGATCTTTTGTCCCAACTCTGTATTAGTTGGAATATTCTGTAAATTTGGATTGGTAGAAGACAATCTGCCCGTAGCCACAATAGTTTGATTGAAGGAAGTATGTATCCTGCCAGTTGCTTCATTGATCTGGGCGATCAAAGTATTGGTATAGGTTGATCTTAATTTATACAGCTCCCTATATTCCAATATTTTGGCAACTATGGGGTAGGTATTAACATAATTATTAAGGATCCTTTCATTTGTAGAATACCCTCCTGTTTTTGTTTTCTTTCCCTTTGGCAGATTTAACTTATCAAACAAAACTTCAGATAGTTGCTTTGGAGAAGATATGTTAAAGGTCTGCCCTGCCAAAGCATAGATCTCCTCTTCCAATCTTTGAATATTAATACCCAATTCCTTGGAAAAATTTAATAAAAATTCTTTATCTAATTTAATTCCATTTCTTTCCAGCTTGATCAAAACTTCTACTAAAGGTTTCTCAATATCTCTATACAATGTTTTAATATTTGGCTCACTATCACCTATCCTGCTTTGCTCAAATTTAGTTTTTACAGCACGATAAAGTAACAAAACCTGATACGCTTGTGTATAACCGAGCGAATCTTCAAAGAGGCCAGCCTGCGCTTCTTGTTCATCTTTTATGCCCAAATGCCTTAATAATGAAGACTGAAGGCCTATCTTAACAGCGCCTCCTGTCAATAAATAGTCCATGAGACTAATATCCTCTTTTACCCCTTTAAAGCTGATCTCCAAATTATTTAAAGCATGCCCCAAAGCTTTACTATCATAGGCTATATAATTCCCGGTCCGTAGATAATGCCTTAATTCTGCATTTAGCAATTCCCTGGTAACAGAATAAACTTTATTGGGAATAGCAAAATATATTCTGGCAGGCTTTAAAAACAGATGATCAAGCCCTTCAATATATACAACAACATCATCGCTTTTAACCAAGACCTCTATCATTTTTCCTATTTCCTCCTCTTTACTTACAATTACTTTTTCAAAATTCATATTTACAACATTCTTGGGAGCCTCATCCTCCTTCAATCCAGGTCTTAGCTGTAACAATCTACCTACCAAAGAACGAAATTCATAATATTCAAAAAGCTTTCTGCCTTCATCAAAAGCTATATCATTGTATTCTGAAATAGGGAGATCCAGATCTATATGCATATCAGTAATGATCTGGGCTAACTTTTTAGATAGATAGGCGGATTCCCTACCTGCTTCTAACTTAGTCCTTAATGCAGGTTTTATCTCATCCAAATGTGCATAGACATTATCAAGATCGGAATATCTAAGGATCAAATCCACAGCACTTTTTTCTCCAATCCCCGAAACTCCGGGAATATTATCAGAAGGATCACCTCTTAAGGCTTTGAAATCTACTAGATACTTAGCAGGGAAACCCAATTTCTCAACAACATTATTATCATCATAAATCTTTGATCCCGAAAAGGAGCTTCCTGCCAAATACACCCTAACTTTGCCATTTAAAAGCTGAAACAGATCTCTATCACCAGTAACTATTATTTTATCCAGATCTGCATACTGAGGGCTTTTAACTATAGAGCCGATGATATCATCAGCCTCATAACCTTGTTTTTCTATTGCAGGGATATTAAAAGTATCAATTAACTTCTTGATCTTTCCAATTTGCTCAGCAAGTCCCTCATCCATCTTCGGCCTATTTGCTTTGTAATCAGCAAATTGCTGATGCCTGATAGTTGGGCCTTTACTGTCTAAAGCACACACTATAAAATCCGGCTGGAAAAGTTTTAATACCTGTAACAGCATCGAAGAGAAACCATAAAGAGCATTTGTTTGTTCTCCTCTTTTAGTTTTCAACTCTGAAGGGAAAGCATGAAAAGCTCGGTGAGCTAATGCATATGTATCTATCAGCAGAAGAGTTTTTGATGTGGACATAAGGCTTTTTTCAATAACCTTATTATACACCAATCATTTATTTCTTTGCTTTGCTAGCCATCAAATGCAATAAATAATGGACAGCATCTTTTAAAAGCTCCTCTCGCATAGTATGAAACCCAATCCCACCAGCTACTCCTGGTGCTAATTCCAAACCACTTTTAAACATGGCTATTATCTCAGCCCTACCCTCAACAGTGCTTACAAGTCTGGTATATTCACTAGAATAAAAGTCCAAAGCTTTGATCACCTGTCTAAATAGGCGTCTCTGCGTTTCGCTATTGAAACCTATACATAATGCCCGACTGTCCAAATCCACCAATAAATTCTTGGTCTGGTAATAGGAGGCACTTTTACCATCAAATCTACCAGATTGCAATGGGAACCAATCTGGACCGAACCTCTTACTAAGATCCATTAACCAACTTAATTCCTCAGACACTTCCCCATGTACAAAATCCGGACGAGTATAGTAAAGCAGTGTCCAATTCTGTGGTATTGGAATTATCTCCTCAGGCATTAATTCTTCCCCACTAAAACCGCTCTTTGCTCTACTGACCCTGATCTTGGAAAGCACATCGCTTACATCAGCCTTTCTGATCCCTAATTCTATCCTGGTCGTCTCAGGTATTTGCATCAACAAAGCATCTCCATCAGATTTATCTTGAATTACATTATACGCGCTTAGTATTTGTTGAACTTTCTCCGATTCAAATCCGCATAGAAAAAGCCTACCACTTTCAAGATCAGTCCTTCTATCTCTTAATAGTTCAACTTGAAGCCTGACCTCAGGCTTGATTATTGCCATTGGTTCATATTTAATATCAAGTAACCCTCTTCTCTCAAGCTTTTCGATATAATCCGATCTGGCGTTAGAAGTCTGACCATGCCCAGCCTCGGCGCGCACAAACTCGCCAACCGGAACTAAATCAAAGCCCTGTTGACCAATTAAACGACCTCTAATATCAACCAGATCATCAACCATATGACCATTACCAGTACTTAATTCTGAGATCTCAAACCAGTCAATAGGAAGTTTTCTTAAAAATCTTGTGAATGCTACAGATCTGGCTAACTGCTCTGCACTTTCCTGGCCATTGATAATGTAATTATTTCCTCTGTTTATTCTGCCTCTGGCATCAATGATCCAAGTATCTCCTTTTACTCTTTCAAAGCCCTGCCCATCTACAAGAGAACCGCAAGCTCTGAGTATGGTGTTCATGAAATGAACATCCGGATCATCTATCATTCTTTGCCTTTCACCCGATACGCCCGCTTCAACTGCGACTCTATTTATCAATTCCACTGCCATTGTTGCACTAAAAGCAGATGTGCCTGCACCTAGAAGTAGGGCATTTATCAAAGCATGTCTCATCCCGCTTCCGGGAAGCAGGATTTCTTCTTTTGCAGCAGGAAATTTCAACGGTTTAGATTCCAGAAATAACCTATCATCAGTTTGGAAATCAGAATCTATCCCCATATGAGCCAGGAATGTAGCCTGATGTGTAGCAGGAACAGGAATCTGATCAATCATCTTTCGATCTACTTCTACTGATTCTAGCTCTAAAGTCAGCTAGATATTCAGACATAATAATTATTAAAGACTCTCTATAGGCTTCAAACTGAAACTCAGGTCCATTATTTCCTTTCCTTCTAAGTTCAAAAGGTAATTGATTATAACCAAACATCCTCATAAGCTCCTCTCTTCCCTGAGGATCTTTTAGTAAATACTGCTGTCTCAGCTTAAAATTATTAAAAACAAAGCTAATTTGCCTAAAATGATCCAGAAGCTCTTCTGATCCTATTGAAATAAACTTCATCCTGGTAAATTGAGGATCGATTACATCAAGATAGGAGCTCATAAATGTCTCAATTTGACTACCTTCCCAAACTGGGACAAATTTCCTAAGTACTTTATTAAAAGCTGCTCTAGGAATAACATCTCCCAGTTCATTCAAACGTAATAGTATCCTAGTTCTAATATCCCAACTTTCTTCTGGTTGAGTATAGTCAGTTTCTCTAAACAGAATTCCTTGCTCAGGTCCAACTGGTACTAATTCTCTGTAAGTTGTATTAAATATTCCAATATTTCCGGCCTTTTCCCTAATGATAGCATCGCCTCTGCCCCTTTTATTGATAAATTTACTAAAGAAATTCTTAACATCCTCTTCACTCACGACCCCACTTTCTAATTCTTTTTCTGGGATATAGCGGACCACATCTTTGAAAGTCCCTTCAATAATTGCATCCTCACCATGCCTGGCTATGTAGTCATTTGCAAATTCATTATATGCATTAGCAATAATTCTATTCTTTGGCTCCAGCACACCAACAATCCTGATACTGCCAGCTTGAAGTCCTGGAAGCTTTTCTTGAAGGATATTAACCTGCTGGGCTACTTCGGGTCTCAAACTAACATCAGGCGAATAAAGGCCCACTTCAAATTGTTCAGCCCACTCACCGGAACCAAAAACTTTAGCCAGCTTATTAAACGCATTGCTCATAGCAGTATCTGCTTCAAGTCCCGGGAAAACCAATGGCTGACCTAGCCGAGCTTTTTCAACTATGGTGTTTACTATCGATATTGTATGCGCAAGTTGTCCTCCATCAGAAGCGCGTACTTCACTCAAATCAAAAAGATTAACACCTAAACCTTTTAAGTCTCTAACCATTTCAGCTAAGGCAACACTGGAGGCTAGCTGATTTCCTACTGGGATCTCACTATCAGGTAATGAAATTATCTTCCCTCTCGAAGTAACTGTATGATCGAGATTAAGTGTTAACCCATTCCTCTCTACAAATGCTCCAGTTGCCGTTTGCCTGATCAGACTCTGTATTGATCTACTTTCGCCTAAACCTGCTCTTTCAAAGGTACCACTTAAGATCGCGCTCGTAGCCTCTCCTCTACCAATAGCCAGGGAACACGCTCCAATTAGTGCGCCTCTTAAGCCATTAAAATAGGTAGGCTCTACATAGATTTCAGGATCGATCCGTAATTGCTGGAATCTCAATTCACTAGGTCTATCATCTCGATATTCGCAATCAGGACATACCGAATCATTAAGAATTCGGTCTTGACGATGAAGTGATAATGGGATGGCTGGCGTCCCTAATATTATACTTGACATATAAAAGTGATAATCGCCCTGATTATACCATTACCAGCCATTATATGGAACGCCTATATATCCTTACTCTAATATCTCTTTAAACTCAGCAGCATCGATCGTCTCTTTCTCCAACAATACCTTGACTATCTTTTCTAATTTCTCCTTATTTGTCTTAATTAGATCTTTAGTCTCTTCAAAACACTCTCCGATGAGCTTTCTCACTTCTTCATCAATTATCTTAGCAGTCTCTTCAGAGTAATCCTTATTCTGACCATAACTGTAACCTAGATATGGTTCTTCTTCATCCCCATATTTAACAAGCCCCAATTTCTTGCTCATTCCAAATTGCATAACCATTCTCTTAGCGATATTAGTTGCCTTTTCAATATCATTAGCAGCCCCACTTGTGACATCATTAAAGAACATTTCCTCACTAGCATGTCCTGCAAGTAAAGATTTTATCTTACTTAACATTTGAGTTTTGCTCATTTGTAATTGATCTGTTTCAGGCAAAGGCATTGTATAACCTAAGGCCATACCTCTCGATACGATCGTAACCCTATGAACGGGATCACTTTCTGGTACTAAACTCATGACCAAAGCATGTGCCGCTTCATGATAAGCAGTCATTTTTAATTCCTTTTCAGTTCTCTTTCGCTTCCTTTGAGGTCCTACTTGGACTTTGGTTGCAGCCTCCTCCAGATCCATTGGAGTTATTTCCTTACGATTATCTTTAGCGGCAATAATTGCTGCCTCATTAAGCATATTCTCAATATCAGCTCCGGAGAATCCCACAGTTCTTTTGGCAAGTGTATCCATACTTACATCCTTGCTTAATGGCTTATTCTTAGCGTGTATTGCAATAATTTCTTTTCTACCCTGAATATCAGGTAAGTCAAGAACAATTCTCCTATCAAACCTACCAGGTCTTAAAATGGCAGGATCTAACACATCTGGCCTATTAGTAGCTGCAATAACAATGACATTGGTATTCTTCTCAAAACCATCCATCTCAACTAAGATCTGATTCAAAGTCTGCTCAGTTGTACCGGATTGAATGGTAGTTCCTCTTTTTCTAGCAACTGCATCAATTTCATCAATAAAAATTAATGATGGTGCAGCTTTTTTAGCTTTATCAAATAGATCTCTAACTCTACTGGCTCCTGCTCCCACTAACATCTCCTCGAACTCCGAACCTGACGTATGGAAGAAAGGAACACCAGCCTCTCCAGCTATAGCTCTTGCTAACAACGTCTTACCAGTACCGGGGGCTCCAACCATCAAAGCACCTTTAGGGATCCTTGCTCCCATCAGAAGGAATCTTCTAGGATCTTTTAGGAACATTACAATTTCTTTCAGCTCTTCTTTAGCTTCATCAATTCCAGCAACATCTTTAAAAGTGACATCAGGTCTTCTGCCAAAGAACATTCTGGCTTTGGTCTGTCCAAATTTCATTAATCCTGAGCCCGAGCTTTGGACTCCTCTGAACATCATAACCGCCATAACAATTAAGATGCCTAGAAATCCTGCTACTAAAATATCACCCCAGGGTACTTGAAAAGTTTTAACAAAGTTAATCTTTACAGTCTCACTATCGAACTTAATTCCCTCTCTTTGTAAAAATTCTGTAAAATTGACTAAATTATCGTTAGTGTCCTTCCAGTAAACAAATTGAGTGACCACCTCATTAGGTCTAAGCGAACCAATAACTAACCCGTCTAGAACCCATAACTTATCATATCTTCCACTATTGTAGAATCCTGTAATATTTGTGATCTCACTACTAGCAGCTTCATTCGAAAAGTAATGGATCTTTACAGGCAACTCCTGAGCTTTTAGGGCTTTCTCAGCTAATAAATTCTCAAATTGATCAACACCAAACTCAGCAATAAAGATATCCTTAGCAGCCGGATCAGCTGGTACTACAATTGTAAAATCATCACCCAGATATATTTCACTGGCTCTTTGGATTTGATTGGGATTTAGTATCGCATCAAAGCTCTCTTTCAAATCCAGTGGTCTAATGAGGTCATATAGTTTATCTTGAGTCAAATTTTCAAGATCGCTCTGTTTAATAAGAAGGGTATCTTCTCTTGATTCCAAGCTTAGATCCATCTGTGTTTTAGCTATCTGGAAGGCCTTCCCAATACCTAAAGCTCTTCCATCATCTTGGATGTCTACCTGAGAATATCTATCATTTTTAATTCCCGAAACAAGATCGGTCAGAGTAGTTTGCACACCCTTCTCTCCTCCACTAAAGAATGAACTTACAAGCAGCATTAGTAAGACTATAGATGTGATTGTAAAGATGGTATTTAGATTAAAATTCAATTTGAAGACCTTCATAAGGTATTAAAGATAAAAAAATATTAAACGGAAAACCATTTCGATAAATCGAAATATACTAAACGTAATTATATTATTTTCTATTACTACTTTAAAGCCGGAAATGCTAATAAATAGTGGGGGCGAG
>Ga0116157_10000948_pt1 | contig 29552 bp, 19 predicted proteins | sample AD_UKC048_MetaG_FD_89882 | JGI IMG/M metagenome (GOLD analysis project Ga0116157, IMG submission 89882) | Active sludge microbial communities of municipal wastewater-treating anaerobic digesters from USA - AD_UKC048_MetaG | ecosystem: Engineered > Bioreactor > Anaerobic > Digestate | place: USA... | reverse complement strand
GCCCACCGCCCGCCCCCCAAAAGGGGGACCGGCCTCGGACCCGCCCCCGCGCCGACGCCCGGGGTGCTCTAGCTCTTCTCTATTCGTGGCTTGCCATTCCTCCGGTCTGTCAAAGAGCAATCCACTTCTTGGGTGGGGTCGGCCTTTCTACCCGACGACGGAGCATCGTCAAGGGGTTTTTGAAATATTTTTCGGATCCCGCGAGATGGCTTCTTCAGGATATGAAGAGTTCTTCGTCTGGGAGGTGGACCTCGGCCCAATCATCGGCGTGCGCCGAATCATGGATGGACTCGGCGAGGGCGAGCGCGCGGACACCATCGAGGAAGTCGGGCCTGGGCCTGGGACCCTCGCCACGGACGGCGCGGATGAAGTCCTCTTCGACATGCCATTCGGCGGTGAATTCGGCCGGCACGTCGATCTTCTGGAATCGTCCGCGCGCGCCCTGGCACAGCCAGATCCCCTCGGTATCGAAGTCGTAGATCAGGGAAGCGCTTTCGCCATGCAGCTCGAATCTGTTGCGCTCGGGGCCGTGGGCGACGCCGCTCCAGCTCATGTGCCCACGGAGGCCGCTGGTCCATTCGGCGAAAACCACGGCGTAGTCGGGCACCTCGATGAGGCGGCCATCGCGGACCTCGGTGAAGACCCATGTCTGCGCCCTGATCCGCGCCGGGGGACCAAGCCAGCGGAGCATCGTATCCGCGATGAGGGTCACATTCAGAAAATTGACGCCCGTCATCTCGACCAGCTGGCTCCAGTGGGGAGGTGCGGTCGGATCGGCAGCCGTATTCCTGGTGCCCTGAAACGCGACCTGCCTCAGGGGCCCGAGCGTCTCGCGGCGGATCAGTTCCGCCACGAAGGGCGAATAGCGGAAGCCGTACATGGACGGGCAGACCGCGCTAACGAGATTGGGGCGCCCCAGCGCGGCGGCGGCCATTCCTGCGGTCTCACCCGCGTCCAGGCAAAGGGGGGCCTGGCAGAAGGCGTGCTTCCCGGAACCCAGTGCGGCACATGCGGCATCGGCGTGCACGCCGGGCGGGGCGGCGATCCAGACGATGTCCAGGTCGTTTCGCTGGCAGACCTGTTCCCAGGAGCCGACGGCATCGCCATGCAGTGCATTGTTCCTGACGAAGTTCGCGGCACTCTCCTCGGTGCTGTTGCACACCGCCGCTATCTCGATACCCTCGATCTTGCGCAGGGCGGGCAAGTGCACCCGTCCCATCACGCTCCCGGCGCCAATGACGCCGATACGCAGCGGCTCCACCCCACAAGCATCGTGCAAGAACGCCTAGAAGTCAACGCACGCACTCTTGCCAGAGAGGGGCGCTTATGTGAGTGTTATGCCATGAAGCGCAGCTCGCGATCCGGTTTCACGCTTTTGGAGATGCTACTCGTCATGTCGGTCCTCGCCGCGCTCGGGGCGCTGATCATTAACGCCTCCTCCGGCGCCCAACAGACGGCCCTCCGTCGGCGCGCGGTCGCCGAAATCCAGGCGCTGGAAACTGCCTCGGAGCAGTACCGTCATGACAACGGCCAAGTACCCCAGATCAATACCACCCAAAAATCGCCTTTCTCGGAGCCAAATTCCGGATCGCCGGCCTATGCAAGCGCCTCCGAACGCCTGTTCGATGCTCTCGTACCCATCAATGGAAAGACCTATCTGCCCGACAGGGTCAACAGCGTCGGAACCACCACCGAGAAGATCCTCGACCCGTGGGGCAAGCCTTACGGATTCAACAGCTCCACGAACCTCACCACAAACCCCCGCTACCCGAGCGTCTCGATCTGGAGCACCGCGGGTGACACCGCCGGTCGCACGAACAAGTGGATCACCAACTGGGAACCTTGACCCGGCCGGTCCTGGAGTATCCGAGACGCCGCTGGCGCGCGGGCGCGCCGCATCATTCGGGGAGAAACGTCCGCCCCACGGTCTTGGGCGCGGCATAAAATGTCACGTCAGAACCCATGCCTCGGCCGCCCGCCCGACGGCGGGCATTCGGGGCACCACCGGGGGTGAAAATGGGACGTGGGAGCGCGCTCGCGCGCGATTCGAATCGCCTGCAAGCAGGCTCCTACGATTCGGTGTCTGAGTTTTCACGTCAGAGCAAGAACACCGGATCCACGTCGATGGCCACCGACACGCCGCGTCGCGCGCGGAGGGCCACCATGGCGCCACGCACCGTCCTCGCCAGTGATTTCATCGACGGACCCCGGATGAACACCTGAAATCGGTGCTGCCGCTGGATCTTCGGGATGGGCGCCGGACATGGCCCCCCCAGCACCGCCCCAGACGGAAGCCGGGCTCGCAACGCCGCACCCACCTCCTCCGCCGCAGCCGCCACGGCGCGCTGCTCCTCACCACGAAACGAAACGAGGATCGCCCGGCCGAACGGCGGGTATCCAAACTCGCGGCGGCACTCCATTTCCTGATCGGCGAAACCGTCCACATCATGGCCCTTTGCGAACTGTACGGCGGCGTGATGCGGGGTGAAGCTCTGCACGAAAACGGCGCCCGGCGCATCGCCGCGCCCGGCCCGGCCCGCCACCTGCGTGAGCAACTGAAAGACCCGCTCGCTCGCCCGAAAATCAGGCAGGTGCAACGCCATGTCCGCATTGATCACGCCCACCAGTGTCACGTTGGGAAAATCCAGCCCCTTGGCGATCATCTGGGTGCCGACGAGGACGTCGATGCGACCCGCCCGGAAGGCCGCAAAGGTCTCCTCGTAGGATCGGCGTCGCGACATCGTGTCGGAATCCATGCGCACGACCCGGGCGGCGGGGAAGATCCGGGCAACGGCCTCCTCGACCTTCTCGGTTCCTGTCCCCGCGTAGCGGATGCGCGGGTCGCCGCACTCCGGGCAGGCGCGCGGCCCCGGTGCCGAGTGGCCGCACAGGTGGCACAGCATCTGCTCCGGGCGCCTATGGTAGGTCAGCGCGATGCTGCAGTCGGGGCACTGGAGGACGAATCCGCACTTCACGCACACTAGTGCGCTGGAGTGGCCCCGCCTGTTCAGGAACAGGATCGTCTGCTCCCGCCGCTCGAGCCGCTCGCCAATCGCGCGCACCAGACGGTCCGACAGTGCCACCGGCCCGCGGTGCCGCGCCGCCTCCTGCCGCATGTCGATGACCTGCACCGGCGGCAGGTCTCGGGCATCGATCCTCCCTTTCAACCTCGCCAGAATATACTTACCCCGCGCGGCGTTGTGCAGGCTCTCGAGCGACGGAGTGGCCGACCCGAGCAGCACGCAGGCGCCCTCGAAATGCCCCCGCACGATGGCGACGTCGCGCGCATGGTACCTCGGCGCCTCCGCCTGCTTGTAGCTCGGCTCGTGTTCCTCGTCGACGACGAGCAGCCCGAGTGGCGATACCGGGGCGAAAACAGCAGACCGCGCCCCCACCACCACGCGCGCGCGGCCCGTGCGAATGCGGTGCCACTCGTCACGTCGCTCACCCGCCGACAGGCCCGAGTGCAGAACGGCGACACCCACCCCTGCGGCCGTGAATCTCGACTTGAACCGCTCCACGCTCTGAGGCGTCAGCGCAATCTCCGGCACCAGCACAATCGCCCCGCGCCCCTCCCCCAGGCAACCCCCGATGGCCTGCAGATAAACCTCCGTCTTGCCGCTCCCGGTGACCCCCTGCAGCAACACCGGCCGAGGCTGCGCAGATGCCATCTGCTCCCTCACGACATCCAGGGCGGCCCGCTGCTCGTCGTTCAATACCAGCGGCTCGGATTTGGCAAACTCCGCGCCCGCGAAGGGATCTCTCCCTTCCTCCTGGGGCAATATCGCCACCAGGCCCATCTTGGCCAGCGACTGCAGCGAGGCCGGCGAAACGCCACGCTGCCGGGCGTCCGCCACCGGGATGGCGCCCTGGGCGCCCAGCGCCAAAAGCGCCGTCTCCTGTCCCGCCGTCAACCGTTTCTCCGGCGCCGGGGCCCCCGGCACGAGGCGGGCCACCAGCCGGATCCTCGGCCCGAAATCCTCGCGGCGCACCGCCTCGGGCAGCACCGCCCGGAGACAGCGCTCGATGGGATCCATATAATAATCGGACATCCAGCGCGCCAGACGCATCAGCGGCGGCGGCACGAGAGGCTCGTCCCCGAGGATCTCCGTTATCGGCCGAAGCACCGGCACGTCGGTTTCATCCGCGGTGTCCACCACGAAGCCCAGCGTCTCTCGTCGGCCGAAAGGCACCCTGACTCGATGGCCGGCTTTGAGTCGCGGCTGCAATTCCGGCGGTATCTCGTAATCGAAGGCGCGGTCCAGCGCGATGTCCGTCACCACTTTCGCTACCCGTGCCATTCAATTCAGATCCTGCACCGCGCCGCAGCCGCCGCCATTGAAAATACGCGACGCAGGGAAGCAAGGTCCAATCCCCACGCTGTCAGCGCGCGTCCGGACCAACGTCAGCCGGCGTCAGTGGCCTGCGCCTGATGTCGCCAGCGCCGAACTCCTCCGCCCCTATGTCCGGGCGGTTGGCCCTGGCGCGGCCAAAGACGTCTTCGGCGACAGTCATGCCCTCTGGCGATGCGGCATCGATGCACGGACTCGCTGCGGTCAGATGCCAAAGGCCACGCCCCTCCGCATCGAGGCGCAGTTGCGGATTCGAACGGCCGGACCAGCCCGACCAGGGATCGCTCGCCGGGGCGTCACCCCCGTATCCGATGTTGCCATGCGTCTCGAGCGCGCGGACGGCCTCGAGATTGACCAGGGGCGAGGTCTGTGGCCGGGTCCTCATCACGAGGTTGTTGGCGAAAACGCACGCGTTCGGCGGATGCACCCTGATGCCGTCGCTCTTGAAGCCGAACTGCAACGGCCCGCAATCAACCCAGGTGTTGAAGGCGATCCATGCGCGCGTCGGGGCGGCGCAGGTCTGGCTGTGGTACTTTTTCCCATAGTTCTCGGTAGTGGGCGTGTCCAGACTGCCCGGCACGAGAGCCAGGGGCGAGTCGTGCCATTTGCCGGTCAGCCCGGACAAGTAATTGTTCACGACGCGGTGGTCGAAGCCATACAGCTTCACGCCGCCGCAGCCGCGCTCCCCCTCGTCCGCCAGGATGAAATTCCCCTCGACCGTATTGCGATTTCCGAGCCTGAGGCAGATGGCGCCGCGGCAATTGATCAGCGTGTTGTGGCGCACGATGTTGTCGGAAGACTTGAGCGACATGATTTCGGTCTCGCCGCTGCATCGCTCGAGCAGATTGTATTCGATGATCGAATAGGAACTTCGTCCCGTGGCCCCGAGATCGTTGCTGCCGGTGCGGATGGTCTCGTGCCCGTTCTCGCCGTTCGCATAAATGACGTCGCTGAAATGATTGTGATCGACCCGGTCGCGCTCCGAACACACGAGCGCCTCATCGTCGCCGCGCAGGAAGACCGGGCTTCCAGAATTCACCTTGCGAAAGAAGTGATTGTGGTCGATTCGATTCTCGCCGCTCCTGTCGCCCGCGACGTAGAGCCAATGCTCCATGTGCCTCGGCTTTGCGCGCTCCCGAAGGCGGAAAAGATTGCGCGTGACACGCACGTGGCGGCAATTCTCGAGCAGCACGCCCGGCTTATCCGCGTCGTTTTCTAGCACGAAGCCCTCGATCACAAGGTGCTCGCACGACTTTATAGCGAAGCCGGCGCTGCCAGTTATCCTCGCGCCGCCCTGATGCGCCGCACGCACAATGATCGGCGCCTCCGCCGTGCCACGCTTTGCCTCAATACATATCGGGCGCTCCGACGGAAAGACGCCATCGGCCAGCAAGGCCGTTCCGCCGGGATCCAATTTCCGAACGGTCTGCTCCAGCTCGTCCAAGGACGCGGCCACTGTCGGTGCCCCCAGCCCTCTCGCAGGATCCAGGGCGAGAATGGCGATTGGAACAAGACAGGCTTCTGCCAGATTGAACCACAGGCACGGCGTGCGCCATTTCATATCGATTGGGACGCCCGCGCGCCTCATCTCATACAATGCATATCGCCGCATGCCCCGCCATCGAAAAGGGTCGAGGCGATATCCCAGCCTTGCGCCCGGGCCAATTTGGCTCTTTCCTATTTCGCGTTAAAGCACCTGAAAAGAACCGCGCATGGGCTTCCTGATCCGATTCGTCGCATGCTCCCTGGCCGCATTCCTGCTCGCGGTGTACATCAACCAGCAGGAAAGCCACCAGGCCTCGCTGTACGACGAGTGGATCCTCGAGGCCGCGCGCCAGTGGAACGTCGATCCCCACCTCATCAAGTCTGTCGTCTGGCGCGAGAGCGAGTTCAACCCGAGAAAAATCGGCAAGGCCCGCGAGCGCGGGCTCATGCAGGTGACGCCGATCGCGGCCCAGGAGTATGCCGCGGCCATCGGCCTAACGCGATTTCGCGAGGATAATCTCGCCGACCCCAGGATGGGCATCATGGCCGGCACATGGTACCTCTCGCGCGCCCTGGCGCGCTGGGAAAACCGTGACAACCCCGTGCCCTTCGCCCTCGCCGAATACAACGCCGGCCGCTCCCGCGCCCTCCGCTGGGCCACCGATCCCAACGGCAAGAAGACCACCGCGGCTGAATTTATCGAAACTATTTCCTACCCGAGCACCAAGGCCTACGTGCAGACGATAATGGAGCGCTACGACCAGTACCGCGCCGAAAACCACTTTGGCGTCGCCATTCCCCGCGCGGCGACCGTCGTCCCGGCACACTGACCCGACTCATCTGGCGTCGCGCGCCATCGAATCGCAGACCCGCAGGTCCAGCTTACCGCTCGCCAGCACGGGGATCGATTCCACCCGGTGCACCACCCTGGGGATCCACAGGTTGGGCAGCCCTCGCTCGCGCAATCGCCGGGAGACCTCGCGCTCACCCACGTCGAGCGTCGTGATCACCACGAGTTCCTCGCCGCGCTCTGGGTGCGGTCTCCGGCATACCACGAACACCGGCCTCTCGGCATCGACCATCCCGAACGCCGCGTGCAGATGCTGCTCCATCGTCGCCAACGGCACCATCTCACCACCGATCTTTGAGAAGCGCGCCAGCCTCCCCTCGATATAGAGAAAACCGTCCTCGTCCATCCGCCCCAGATCCCCGGTCCGAAACCAGCGACCCTGGAGCACATCCGCCGTCCGATCCGGCTCCCCGAGATAGCCCTCGAAGATGTTCGCGCCCCGAAACCAGAGGACGCCGGTCTCAACTATGGGACACGCCGCGCCGGTCTCCGCATCGGTGACCCGAACCGCCAGACCGGGAACCGGGCGACCCACGCTCCCTCGCCGATGGCTGACCTGTCCTCCCAATCGATTGGCCTCGGGCGGTGGGTCGGTCAGATTCACGCTCACCACCGGCGACGTCTCCGTGAGACCGTATCCCTCGCGCAGGGGGATACCAAATCGCGCCTCGAAGGCCTCCGCCAAATCGACCGGCAGCTTCTCGGCCCCCGTGACGGCCATCGCGAGACACTCCAAGTCCTCCGGCGGCACCGATTTCAGAAATCCGCGCAAGAACGTCGGCGTGGTCACCATCAACCTGACGCCGTGCTCGCGCACGACCGAGGCAAGCTTCTGCGCATCCAGGGGACTGATGTATGTCACCACGCGCGGCCCCCCGCACAGCGGATACCAGAGCGTCACCGTGAGGCCGAACGAATGGAATATCGGCAGGCAACCCAGCAGGCTGTCATCTCTGCTAAACTGCAGCGTTTCCGCGACCTGGACGACATTTCCAACCAAATTCCGGTGGCTCAGGATCACGCCCTTGGGGTCGCCCGCGCTGCCACTGGTGAAAAGCAGCGCCGCCTCCGATGCCCCCCCATGCCTCGGCACGCCGAGCCAAGCCGCCAGCGCCGGCAAGGGCAACGCAGCCGCCGCCGCGAACCTCGCCGCCAGCCCACCCTTCCCAATGCCCCCGAGGATCTCCCGCAGGTCGTGTGTCGCATCGGGCCACGGAAAACTCGGGAGCTTGGATCGCAGCGCCGAGGCCGTCACCACGACCCGCAAGCCCGATTGCCGGATTGCGGACTGGTTCGCCACCGCACCCGCCGTGAAGTTGAGATTCACCGGCACCTTGCCCGCGAGTACCGCCCCGAGATTCGCGATCGCCGCGCCTGCCCCCGGCGGCAGCACGATTCCCACACGCCTTTCCTCGACGTTCTTGCGAAGCCACGAGGCCACCGCCATCCCCGCCGCGAGCAATTGCCCGCCCGTCATGCGCCTCCCGCCGTCGTATGCGTCCGTCAGCACGACGTCGAAAAGCCGCGACTTCAGGCCCCTCAGGCACGCGTAACCCAGATGCTCCCCCACATCCTCGCGCGCCTCGAAACACTCCGCACCGAGACCATACATCGCCGACCGCACCGCCGCCACCGATAGCATCCCCGCAACGATCGGTTCCCCAAATCGAACCTGGGTCGTCGCGCGCTGCCGCGAGCCTGCCCGCCCGTAGGCTTGGCCCATTATAAAAAATGGGGGGCCATCCGCCTCGAATACCCATGCCGGTACCACGGCCACGCCCGCCTCCTGGGCCGCCGCCAAAACCCGCTCGTCCAACCTCAGCAAAACGTCCGTCCGCACCTCACTCCCCATCGGCCGCACCACCACCCACTTCCCGGATCGCAGTCCCTCCACGGCCGAAACGCCCGAAACCTCCCCGGGACCATCGCCCCAGACCAGCGCCGGACGCCCCATCGCCCCGATCAGCCGCGCGAGCCCACGCGCGGTCACGCTGTTGACGAACACGATCCCCGGCCCGTCCTTCGGAAGATGCCCCCGACCGATAACGCGCGCGCCGCCACCGAACAATTCCACCATTTGGTCATCCTATACTTTCTCTCACTGCGATTCCACACCGTTTGGGCTTCCAATCTTCCACCCGCCCCGCTGGAATGCACGGATCATGACCGACACCGCCTCGGCTGCCCTTTGGCGCGCCCGCTGGATCACGCTCGCCGCCGCCTTCCTCGGATGGATGTTCGACGGTGTGGAAATCGGGCTGTTCCCACTCGTGGCTCGGCCCGCCCTCCAGGAACTCTTGGCCGATGTGGGCGACGCGGACGTCGGCCGGTGGACGGGGATCATCACGGCCGCCTTTCTCCTGGGAGCGGCATTGGGTGGATTGGTCTTTGGATGGGTCGGGGACAAGCTGGGGCGTGTCCGCGCCATGGTCGCCAGCATCCTTGTCTATTCTCTCTTCACGGGCGCCGGGTTTTTTGCGACCCAGGCCTGGCACTTGGGCCTGTTCCGGTTCATGGCGTCGCTCGGCATGGGCGGGGAGTGGGCGGTGGCCGTGGCTCTCGTGGTCGAGTGCTGGCCTGAAAAGTATCGTCCCCAACTCGCGGGCGCCATCGGCGCGGCCGCGAATTTCGGATTCCTCTTCATCGCGATCGTGGCGAGCGTGTTTCCGGTGACGGCCGGTTCCTGGCGATGGATCATGCTGGTGGGAGCATCGCCGGCCATCCTCGCCCTGTTCGTGGTGGGCTTCGTGCCCGAATCAGAGAGATGGAAGGAGTCGCGCAAGGCGGCTGTCAAAGCGCCCATCATCGAGATCTTCGGCCGGGGCCTGCGGAAGACCACCATGCTGGCCATCGTATTCTCGGCGATCCCGCTGATCGGGACATGGGCGGCGGTGTCGGGATGGATACCGTCATGGGCCGAGCAGATGACGCAGGCGCGTCTGGTGGAGAAGGAGCTGCCCGGGAGCCGAATTGTCGAAGCCAGCGGACACGATCTCGGCCAACGACTCAAGGAGGCCAAGACGCAATTGCCGGAAGCCACATGGAAACAGATCGCCGGAGAATCGGCGCGCTCCAAGGCGAACGTGCAGGTCCTCATATCGACCGCGGCGATCGTGTGGTGCTTCCTGGCCTCGATGATGGGCGGCTGGTGGGGACGGCGCCCGGTGTACTTCGGCCTGTGCCTCCTCTCGGTCCTATTCTGCGGATGGCTTTTCAACTTCTTGGACATGCGCGACGGATGGCTCTTCTGGTCGGTGACATGGATCGTGGGCGGCGTGAGCGCCGCGTTCTACGGCTGGCTGCCCCTGTATCTGCCCGAGCTTTTCCCCACGCGGGTGCGGGCGACGGGCCAGGGACTGGCCTTTAACTTCGGCCGCATCCTGGCGGCCGTGGGAACCCTTTACATGGGTGAACTGGTCCGTTTGCTCGGCGGCGATTACGGGAAGGCCATGGCCGAGATCACCCTGGTCTACATCGTCGGTATGGTCCTCATCTGGTTCGCCCCCGAGACGAAAGGCAAACCCCTGCCAGAGTGACCGGCGCGGGAAAACGCTCCCGCATGGGCGCGGAGAAAAGAACATGACAATGGCGCAGTTGGGCGCGGTCGGGCTCTCTTTGGCCGCGGTGGCCTTGGCCCCCGCACAGACACAACTGGTTTTCGAGGCCGAAAACGTGGCCGGCCCCGCCACGGCCTGGAAGACGAACAGCGAGGACGCCACCCACTGGAACCTCTGGAGCACCGACAGGGACGCCGCCAAGAAATGGTCTGGCGGGATCGTGCTCCGAAGTCCCGTCACCAAGGCCGAACGTCCCTCGCCCGAAGACGGCGCTCCCCCCCTCCACGTTCGCATCCCCAACATCAAACCTGGCCGCTACTCCGTCGAAATGAAGGGCGTGCGCACCCTGGCCGTTTCGCGCGACGGCAAGAGCTGGGAGCCATTCAACGGCGGCGTCCTCTTCCGATCCGAGGAAATCCGCGACGGGGCTCTCGAATTCTGGGTCGATGACCGCTTCCCCAACGCCGGTGACATTGGACCCGCCTACGTCGATACGATAACGCTCACGCCATGGCCCGAGCCAAAGCTCAAGCCGAGGGTCGATGGCCACGCCAAGGCCCGCGTCACCGAGAGACTCGACCGCGGCCTTGTCGCGCTGCCGTCGCCCGACGGCGCCCACCTCTCCTGGCGCCTCTTGCACGACGACCCGCCCGGCACCGCGTTCCACGCCTACCGCGCCGACGCCGGTGGCAAGGCCATGCGCATCACCGACCAACCGATCGCCCTGACCACCGACTTCACCCACAAGGGCGCCGCGCTCGATCCCGGCGCGCGATACTTTGTCCGCGCCGCCTGCGGCGACAAAGAGGGCGAGCCCTCCCCCGACGCCGTCCGGGGCGAGTCCGCCAAAGGAGCCGCCTTTCTCCGAATCCGGCTCGACGGAACCAACACGTTCCAGAAGGCTGCGGTCACCGACCTCGACGGCGACGGACGATATGATTTCGTCATCAAGACCCCCAACACGAACATCGACCCGTATATCAAGTACTGGAAGCCATCGCCGGGCACCTACAAGATCGAGGCACGCCGCGGCAGCGGCGAGCTCCTGTGGCGCAACGACCTCGGCTGGGGCATCGAGCAGGGCATCTGGTATTCCCCCTATATCGCGGGCGACTTGGACGGCGACGGGAAAGCCGAGGTCGTGGCGAAGATCGGCGAGGGTGACCCGCGCGACCCCGATGGCCGCGTCACAAAAGGCCCGGAATGGCTCGTTGTCTGGGACGGCCTCACCGGCAAGGAGCGCGCCCGCGCCCCTTGGCCTGACCGGTCCGCCTTCGGCGAGGGCGAATCCGGCTACAACTATGCCAGCCGCAACCAGCTCGCCATCGCCTTTCTCGATGGGCGCACTCCCTGCCTCATCGTCCTCCGTGGCACGTACACCGCCATGAGGGCCGATGCCTATGATTTCGACGGCAAGCGACTCCGTCCCCTCTGGACGTACTCCGATGCGGAAGGCGGCCCTGACTACCGCGGCCAGGGCGCACATTTTACCCACGCCGCCGATATCGATGGCGACGGCCGCGACGAAATCATCCTCGGCAGCGCGGTCATCGATGACAACGGCTCGCCCCTCTGGTCCACCTGGCTCGGCCACCCCGACCACTGCTACGTCGGCGATATCGACCCGGCGCGACCAGGCCTCGAGATCTACTACGGCATCGAGAAACGCCAGTCAAAATCAGGGATGTGCCTCGTCGATGCACCCACGGGCAAGATTCTCTGGGGATGGGATAAGCCCACCAAGCACATCCACGGCCACGGCCTCTGCTCCGACATCGACCCCGCCCACCCCGGATCCGAGTGCTATGGCGCCGATAGCGCCGACCACAAACCCACCGGCGACCGATGGCTCTGGAGCGCGCAGGGTGAAGTCCTCTCCCGCGAGATCGATTTCGGCTTCGGTGTGCGCACTGCCTACTGGGATGCCGACCCACAGCGGGAACTCCTGCTCAAGAATCGACTGGCGGACTTCGGCGGCAACGCCCACCCGGGCGAAATCGAGGGCTCGTGGGTCCTCACCGCCGACGTCTTCGGCGACTGGCGCGAGGAAATCATCTTCACCGTGCCCGGCGAAATCCGCATCTATTCCACCACGATCCCCGCGCGAGATCGCCGCGTCGCGCTGATCCAGGACCCCATCTACCGCGCGGATGTCACCATGTGCACCATGGGTTACCCCCAGGTCCCCATGACCTCATACGACCTCGCCAGCACCCCGGCAAAACGCTAGCTCGAAAATTCAGATGCCGGGCGGTAGGAGCCTGCTTGCAGGCGATTCCACGCGCGAATCGCGCGCAAGCGCGCTCCTACGTCTCATTTTCACCCCCGGTGCCACATGCACGTGCCCGAATCCTGAGTTTACATCGCCCACGTGCATGACAACCATCACGCACATGTCGCACGACGATCCAGGCGATGGCGGGCCGCCACCATACTTTAATTTCGCCGATCACATCTTTGACCGGTGGGCACGGGAACGCCCCGATTCGTCGGCCCTCTGGCACGTCGATCCCGCCTCGGGAGTGGAACGCCGATTCTCTTTCCGCGAGATCGCCTCCCTGAGCCGGCGCGCCGCGAACTTCCTCGCCCGCTCCGGCATAGGCCGCGGCGACCGGGTCCTCGTCATGCTGCACCGCGTCCCCGAGTGGTGGATCGCGATGCTCGGGCTCATCCGCCTGGGCGCCGTCCCTATCCCCGGCACCCTCCTCCTCACTCCGCGCGAGGTCGCTTTCCGACTTTCCGCAGCAAGCGCCACGGCGGTGCTGGCCGATGCCGAGGGGGCCGACAAGGTCACTGACTTTGCCGGTTCCCGGATACTGGTGGGCGGATCACGCCACGGCTGGTTTGATTTCTGCTCGGGCATCGCCACCGCCCCAGAGGATTTCAGCCCCGTGCCCACCCGCAGCGACGACCCGGGCATCCTCTTCTTCACCAGCGCCACAACGGGCGAACCCAAAATGGTTCTCCACACCCAGGCCAGCTACGGCTGGGCCCATCGGATCACCGGCGCCCTCTGGCTCGACCTGGGACCCGACGACGTCCACTGGAACCTCTCCGATCTCGGATGGGGCAAGGCCGCGTGGTCGAGTTTCTATGGCCCGTGGCACCAGGGCGCCTGCGTCTTCGCCATCGATCGCCGCGGCAAGTTCGACGCCGTCGCCACCCTCGACACGCTGGAGCGTTTCCCCATCACGACGTGGTGCGCCCCGCCAACCGCCCTGCGCCTCATCGTCCGAGAAGATCTCTCGACGCGCCATTTTCCAGAATTGCGCCACTGCGTCACGGCCGGCGAACCCCTGAACCCCGAAGTCTTCCAGCTCTGGAAGGACGCCACGGGCCTCGCCCTCCACGAGGCCTACGGGCAAACGGAGACGGTGGTGCTCATCGGAAACTTCCGGTCCCTCGCGCACGAGATCCGCCCGGGCTCGATGGGCCGCCCCGCCCCAGGATTCGACGTCGCCCTCCTCGACGACGACCTCGTGGAGGTCCCCGTTGGCCACGAGGGGCAGATCGCCATACGCGTGAAACCCACCCGCCCCACCGGTCTCTGCCGGGAATACTGGCTCAATGACGAGGAGACCGCGCGCCAGTTCCAGGGCGAGTGGTATCTCACCGGCGACCGCGCCACCCGCGATGCCGAAGGCAATTATTGGTTCATCGGACGAAAGGATGACATCATTAAGAGTTCCGGTTATCGCATCGGCCCGTTCGAGGTGGAGAGCGCCTTGCTGGAGCACCCGTCGGTCCTCGAGGCCGGCGTCGTCGCGAAACCCGATGATGTCCGAGGGCAAATCGTCAAGGCGTACGTCGTCCTCCGGCCTGGATTCACGGCCGGCGACGCCCTGGCCGCCGAACTGCAGGGCCATTGCAAACGGACGGCCTCTCCCTACAAGTACCCACGCGAAATCGAATTCGTCCAAGAACTGCCCAAGACCATCAGCGGCAAAGTCCGGCACGTCGATCTGCGCAAGCGGGCGCGCGCCGAGATCGGCGCATAGCTGCGAATCCGGATGCCGGAGCGAAGCGTGGCCGCGCGAAAATGCGCCCGCGGCGGTCAAACCTTCGGCATGTCCAGTGCGACCGCGATGCCGTGGATGACCGCGGCAATGCGCACCGCATCGTGCACATTGTCGTGCGTCAGTCCGCCCGCCAGAACCGCCTTCTCGTGCGCCTTGAGGCAGAGCTGGCAACCCGCCAGGGCGGCGCACGCGAGCGAGAACAGCTCGAAATTCACCGCGCTCGTGGCCGGTTGCTTCATCCGCATCATCCGGAGGTTCGCGGGTCGCCCGTTGTAATGCTCGCTCTCCATGAGATGGCGGAAGCGGTAGTACATGGTGTTCATCCCCATGAGCGCCGCGGCGGCCCTCGCGTCGGCCATGATGCCCTCGCTCGCCCGCGATGCCGCATCGACCAAAACCGCGGACGCCAAATCCCGCTGCCTCGTGAATAGCGCGGCCGCGGCGGCCGTGCCCCACGCCAGTTCCTCTGACAACGACTCCCCGGCGAGAACTTTCTGCGCGTTCAGGCGCAGATCCTTCGCCTCTTCGGGGAGTTGCTCCAGGAGCGCCCCGAGCTTCTCCATCGCCATTCCCTCAGACCTTGATGGTCGCCTCGCCCTTCTGCCAGTTGCAGGGGCAGAGTTCGTCAGACTGCACCGCATCAAGCACCCGCAGGACCTCCTTAACGTTGCGGCCGACGTTGAGGTTATTGGCGCACGCCCACTGCACGACGTCGTGCGGATCGACGATGAATGTCGCCCGCAGGCAAACGCCCTCGCTCGCATCCAGGATCCCCAGTTCCGACGCCAGTTTCGGCGCCGCTATCAGTGGGATGCTAATCTTCCTCAGATCCGCATGCTCCCTGCGCCACGCCAAATGGCAGAATTCGTTGTCCGCGCTGCCACCGATCACGACGGCGTCGCGGTCGGCAAAATCCTTCCTCGCCTTGTCGAATTCCACAATCTCGGTCGGGCACACGAACGTAAAATCCTTCGGATAGAAAAAGAAAATCTTCCACTTGCCCTTGAAAGAGTCGTTCGCGAGCTCTTTCAAGTCGTCGTTGGTCACGCCGCACGCCGCCCTCACCTTGAACTGTGGAAATTTGTCTCCAACCGTGATCATCCTGATTCTCCTGTTGTTACGTTTGAACGTTCATTGTGGCAGGGATCCCGCGCAAATCTCAATGAGGGGAAAACCCCATGCGCCCCCCGTTCGTTGCCCCGGAAAATCCGCATGAGCCGATGGCCAAATCGTTTGAGGAATGCGCCCCGCGGTGCCGGCTGGCCCGCCCGCCCCATTTTTAGGATGCGCCCCTCGCCGCATGAATCCGGCCGAGCAAAGAAAACGTCCTGAGCGCGGTGGTCCGTTCGTCGTATTGATGGATACTTGAGCAGATAACAACAACCCAAAGGAATCCTATGAAAACGAAAATCACCGCGGCTCTCACAACGCTGTTGCTCGCTTCGACGCTCTACCTCTCGGGCGGGGCGGCCGAGAAACAGAAGCAGGGCTCGCCCGAATTTGAACGCATGAAAACGCTCGTGGGATCCTGGACGGGAAAGACCGACATGGGCCAGGGCCCCGTCGACCTGACCCTCCAATATCGGATGGTGGCGGGCGGCAGTGTCCTTGAGGAACGGTGCTTTGCCGGAACGTCAAACGAGATGGTCACGATGTACTACGACAAGGGCGGTAAACTGGCCATGACCCATTACTGCGTCATGGGGAATCGCCCGGCCATGGTGCTCAAATCATCTGACGCCAAAACGATCAGTTTCGACTTCGATCCGACCTGCGGAATCGATCCCGCGAAAGAGTCTCACATGCATGCATTGACCATCGCATTTGACGACGCCGACACCATCACCACCAGCTGCAAGGCCATCATAGATGGCAAGGAAATGCCGGAACATCCGACGAAGCTGAAACGCCTGAAATAGCGACCGGCAAGCGCGCTCACTTCTCACCGGAACGGAGAATCACTGCGGCGCGGCGAATGCAGCTTGCCAGGGTACCACGCGCGACGGGCGGCGCGCCTATTCCTCGACCCCGCCCCTGCCCTTTCGCTTGGCCCTCTTGTCCCCACCCTCAAATTTCGGCGCCTCCGGCACCTCCTCCTTCGGCATCCACGTGGCCATTTTCGCCTTGAGATCCGCGTGGGCCGGGTCCCCGGCGACATTCCTCCACTCCATCGGGTCCGTCTGATGGTCGTAGAGTTCTTCGGTCCCGTCGTGATACCGGATGTAGCGCCAGCGGTCGGAACGGACGGCGTGCTCGCCGCGGCCATGGGTGGTCAGGGCCATGCGATCCCACGACCCATCGGGATTCTCCAGCAGCGGCCGAAGGCTCGTTCCCTGGAGATGCCCCGGGAGCGGCAGCCCCACGATATCGCACAGGGTCGGATAGATGCCGAGGAAATCGACCGCCTTCCCGCAGGGCACCCCGACCTTTGATATGTCGGGCGCCGCGATGATAAACGGCGCCCGCGTGGCCTCCTCCCAGAGAGTGAACTTGCGCCAGTGGTGCTTCTCCCCAAGATGCCAGCCGTGGTCGCTCCAGAGCACGATGACCGTTGACTTTCCGCGCGGGGCCCTGTCAACCGCATCGATCAGGCGCCCGACCTGATCGTCCACGAATGTGATCGTGGCCAGATAGGCCTGCACCGCATCGCGCCATTTCCCCGATTCGATCACAGCCTTGTGGTCGCCATCCGGCTTGGCCATCTTGATACCGATCGTCGGGATGTCATTCAGGTCGTCATCCGGGACCTTCGGCAACGTGATCTTGTCCTTGGGATACATGTCGAAATATTTCTTCGGCGCGTACCATGGCAGGTGGGGCTTCACGATGCCGACGCAGAGGAACAGCGGTCTGTCGACGGGCGGATCCGCAAGTCGGTCCGCGGCCCAGGTCACCAGCTTGTAATCCGGCATGTCCTCCGGGGCCACGTCGTCGAGACAGGCCCAATCGAACTGATCACGATTCAGGCCATTGAATCCGGCCTTCGGCTTGCCGCTGGGCACGAGCTCGGGACGTTCCTGATACTCGTCCCAGTACCTCTGCCCCGCCTTGTTATGGTGGTAGATTTTTCCACCGGCGAGAATCCTGTAGCCGTTATTTCGAAAATGCTCCGTCAGCGTCAGCGTATCCTTCAGGCCGACCTCGAAATCGTGGTTGTTGGTGTAGACACCCTCCTTCGATGGCCTAAGGCCCGACATCAGTGCGGCGCGGGATGGATTGCACGCCGGCGCCGCGCAGTGCGCGTTTGTAAAACTCACGCCGCGTTTGGCGAGCCGATCCAGATGCGGCGTCCTCACATCCGGGTTGCCGCCGAGGTGCCCAACCCAGTCATTCAGGTCATCGATGGCCACGAAAAGGATATCGGGCCGGGATGGCTGCGCGGCGCACGCGCCACAGACCAGGATCAGGGACAGGAGCGTCGCATAGGCTCTCATTCGATTAATGGAAGACGCCAGAACTGCCCCGCGCAATCCCCAACCGCCCCCAAGCTGGCGGTTTCTGGGCCGACCCGGCCCGCGAGGCCGCGGGCCCTCCCGAAGCATGCGTCAGGACCAAACGAGACACCGCACTAGCCCGGATATTTCACAGCCTGCCGGCTGTGAAATTCCGGGCTCTGGGAAAACCGCGCCATGAAAGCCATTTATCTTCGGAGCGCGGTTTTCCTTTGAGCCTGCATATTTCACGCGGAAGCGTGAAATATGCAGGCTAGTCCGGCGGATTTCGAGAGGATGAACGGCTTTAGGGGTTCGGCTTATCGATCATGATCACGAATGGATCGACCCGGTAGACGAGGTGCAACATCTCGACGGTATACTTGAGCGCCACCGCGATGGGGACATCATCCAACGCCAGTGTCACCCTTCCATCGTTCGCCGCCGCCCGCGCCGCCGGACTCACGACGAAGTTCAAACCCTTCTGCTCGGGATCGAGCTTCTTCGCCTCGGCCTTGAAGAAAGCCAGCACATCATCGAGCGTCGCCTCGTCGAACGCCACTTTCTTGATCTTCCATTCCTCCAGCTTTCGTTCGACGATCCGGACCCGCGACTGATCCTCGGGACGCGCCTTCCGCGTCGGCGGTGCCTCGGCGCCAAATGCCTGGATCGAGATCAGGAAAAGTCCGAAGACAAAGAATCGCAGCGTCATCCCATAATGATATCCGCCTCTGGGAATGGCCGCAAGGGCGGCCGGAAGCCTAAGCGAGCGGGGTTACTACCCTCACCGCACCACGATCACCCGAACCCCGAAGGGTTCCAGATCCAGCGAGACCTTCCTCGGCTGTCGGAAGGCCGGAACGCGCGCCAGCTCCTTGCGCTCCGCACTGTAGATGATGGCCTCGGGACCGGGACCGAACGACGCGGTGGCCGTTCGCGCATCGGGGGTGCCATTGACCACAATGTGCGCCTCCGAACCATTAGCCGCCTCGAAGGCCCCGGCCGTCACCGCCGCGATCTTCAGTTTCGTCTGCGCCTCCGCCCACATCGCCGGATCGCGTGCCTCGCCGGCTGAGAGCCTGCGCCGGAAATACCACGTATCGACCTCGTCGCACGCGATGTCCGCGGGCGGGACACTTCGGCCCAGCAGGAGGTACTCGGGGAACCGGGAGTACGGCCGGCAGAACGACAGGAATGCCGCGCTGCAAGCCTGTTTGTAGCGATCCTTGCCTGGATCGAGGGGCACGAGATGCACGAACGGGCCAGGTATCAGACCACGGGTCAGGTTGTTGGCCAGCGCGCGGCAACGCAGCAGCACGTCGGGATTCGTGCCCAGAGGCCCCTGCCCTTGGACACACGCCGCCCCGATGGCGGTCACGAAATCGTGATAGATGTAGGAAAATAGCCCAACGCCCCGCGCCCCGGCCATGCCCCCGATGTCCACCTCCCCGAATTGCCGGCTCCAATACGTCGCCATCAGGGGCACCGCAAGATCGCTCTCGTTCTCCATAAACAGCCCCATCTCAGGCTCGAACCCGCGCCCCCCTTCGCGGATCCGCGCGCAGAGGTCGCGAAACCCCGTCCACATCCAATCTCCATAGCCCGGAGAATGGCCATGGCCCGTCGCATAGCACGGCGCGTGCTGGCCGCCGCCGATCTCTTGATCGAAACTCACGAGCGGAAACCCGAGGCGTGCGGTGCCGAGGAACTGTGCCAGCAGGGTGTCGGCAGCCTTTGCGCTGCCGTGGCACAGTCCGACCGACAACCCGCGCCAATCACCAAATGTCCCCACCTGATCATAGTTGTCGGTCTTCCAGATCGAGCCGTCCGCATTCGCGACGCACATGTCCTTGAGGCGATCGAACTGCGCGGTGTCGTCAAAGGCGGGGCCGTTGGATGTCTCCTTCCGTTTCACGACCCACCAGTAGCCCGAGAGCAAGGCCGCGCTCCGGTGACCATGCGCCTCCAGCAGGGCGTTGACCTTGGTCCAATACTCATTCGATGGCTGCGCCGGCAGGTAGTTGATGCCGGCCCAGGTGCCCCGCCCCTCCCAGCCGTAGGGCACGAAAATCATGCCCTTCACGCCCGTGCGTTCCCGATACGCATCCAGCGTCGCCAGCAACTTGCGGCCATCGTCCCCGAACTTCTGGCGTGCGCCCTCCGCACCTCGAAAACTGTCGATGACCAGCGCGTACCCCTCCTTGAGGAACGCCGGCACATCATCGCGAAGGTTCAAGGTCTGGCACTGCCACAGGCGCTGGGTCGACCAGATCCGATAGCGCTCGGCCGCCTTTCGCCAATCGCCCTCGAACGTGGCCATGATCACCTCGTACGGAAGGTGCAGTTCGCCCCGTCGTTCCTCCGGAAAGCGGTGCACGACATCCATGTTCACCGAGCGCTGCGTGCAGGCCAATTCGAAGAGCTTGCATCGACCGCCCGGATCGTGCGGCGAGACGTAGAGCCCCGCCGCATCGTCGTAGTACGCGTAGAATGGCACCGGGCACCCGCCGGGGTAGGCGGAGCCGCGCACCATTCGCTTCTGCCCGGGGGCGCCGATGAGGGCCCCGCCCTGAAAGGGCACCAGCAGCCGGTCGTCCGATGCGTCGCCTCCCAGCGCAAGGGCAAAAGGCATCTGCGGATAGGCAACCGACGCCACGCACCACCCAGAGTCGTTCGTCAACTCGATATCGAGACCAAGCTGGCACGAATCCAACGCGCGCACCCGGGCCCGCACCACGATTCCGCCCACGGGCCCATCGCCGAACTCTATCACGAGATGTCCCGGCTCGTCCTCGCGGACTGTCCGCCTCGCGAAATCGGAGGCCGAGACTTCCATGCGCTCGCCCCCGCGGGGTCTCATCAGATCGAGCACAAACAGCGGCCGCCTCGCCCGTGCCTCGATGAACTCGCGCCCGCTGGCGCGGGCCACGAGATTCGCGACCTCGCCGGTGTGCTCGTCAAAGGCGATGGCCATCGAGGCGGTGGCGATGCCCACTCGCCCCACCGTCCGAAAAATGCCCCTCTTGTCGGGGATATCCGTCTTTGCCAATGGCGGTCTCGGTTCATTTGGCTTGAGCCACGCGTGCAGTTCCTCTCGGGACACCGGGCCGAAACGCACATCGTCCAACAGCAGCGTTGCGCTGGAGGGCGATCTTGGCGACAGCCACGCGCCGATCGATGCTCTCCCTTGCGCCCCCGGCTTGCCCTCCGCAACGACCTGCCATGCGGGCTCCCGCTGACCATCGGCCCACACCTTCGCGAAAACGTTTGGGCCCACGCACGCGAACACCACCCGGATCCACCCGCCGGCCTTCAACCCGGGCACGGACAACCCTCCGAAATCCTCGGAATCGTTGCCTTTGCCGCGGTAGTCCATCACGGTTCCCCGCCCCTCCGGACCGAGGCTCACGCCGCGAAAACCGGCCCCGCTGTCCCGGCCATAGAGATAGATCCGCGGTGCGGCTCCCTTCGCCTCGGAAAACCGATAGCGCAGCGACATCTGAAAATCCGAGGCGCCCTCCGACCCGGGGACCGTGATCTTGGTGTGGTGGGGGGCCGTCGCCCTGATTCGCAGAACGTGATTCGTGGCCACGCCCGGCTCCGCCACCAATGCCATGGCCGGCGCCTTCAGTGCCCAATTGGATGCGCCCCTTTCGAAATCCCATGACATGAGATCCGAGGCCCAGATGGGACCAAGCAGTCCCTCCCACGCGCAAAATGCAATCCACCATCTCACATCAGCGTCTCCTACGCCCGATGCTGCGCGAACGACCCTCCCGCCGCAAGCGCGGCCCACGAAGCCGCCGGTCCTCCCGGCAGACTCGGGTCGCGTGCGCCATCAGGGGGAATCCGGCCCGAGTCTGTCTCACAACAAGAGCGTTCCATGGGCCTTGACCCTTCGAGGGGCGTGCCGACTCGGGCAACTGTGCGTCTTGGCGGCACCTGGCGTTCGCCTTGCCTTGCGGCGTCTCACGGAGACGCCGCAGGAGATCTTGGGCCCGCCATGCGGGCATCCTGGGGAGGGCCCGCGGCCTGAGGCTGTCTCAAAACTCAAACGCCCAGCACGGAACATCTAACAATCAACGCCCATCTTATGATAGAGGGGCCTTCCAATGGTGTGCGGCGCGCGACAATGCACGGCATCTCACAGAGATGCCCTACAAAATTTGTAGGCCGCCTGTACCAGGCGGCGCGGTTCAGAGGTCTTGAGACACGCTCGCCTCGCGGGCCGGGTTGGCCCAGATGTCGCGCGGCTGGTGGATCGCGGACGCCGGACTCAGGTCACCGGTTTCTTGTCCCTCTTGTCGATGGGGACATAGGCCCGCTGGCCCGACCCCACGTAGATCTGGCGCGGCCGGTGGATCTTGGATTTCGGGTCCGAGGCGATCTCCCGCCACTGCGCGATCCATCCCGGCATCCGGCCCATTGCGAACATGACCGTGAACATGTCCTCCGGGATGCCGATCGCCCTGAGGATGATGCCACTGTAGAAATCGACATTCGGATACAGCTTCCGCTCGAGAAAATACTCTTCCCTGAGCGTGACCTCCTCGAGCTTCATCGCGATGTCCAGGAGGGGGTCGTTGCGGCCCAGCGAGTTCAGCACACCCATCGCGGCCTCGCGCAGAATCTTCGCCCGCGGATCGTAGTTGTGATAGACCCGGTGGCCGAAGCCGTACAGCCGCTTGGTCTTTTCGCCCGATTTCGCCGCCTCGATGAAGCGGGTCCCGTCGTCGCCATCGTCGTGGATCCGCTGCAGCATCTTGATCACCGCCACGTTCGCCCCCCCGTGCGCCGGGCCCCACAGCGCGCACACCCCCGCCGCCACCGAGGCGAAAAGATTCGCGCCACCTGACGCCACCATCCGCACCGTCGAGGTGCTGCAGTTCTGCTCGTGGTCCGCATGCAGCAGGAGGAACAGGTTGAGCGCGCGATCCACCTCCCACCGCGCGATGAAATCGCTGTACGGCTCGGTGAACATCATGTGCAGGAAATTCGCGCAATACGGCAGCTGCCCGCGCGGATGATTGAAGGGCCGGCCGTGGCGCGCGCGGAACGACATCGCCGCGAGCGTCCGCACCTTCGAGAGCAGGATGGTCGCCGCATTGTCGAAGTGCTCAAGGTCCTGCTGCCGGTTGTTGCTCGCCATCTCCGGGTAATAGCATCCCAGCGAGTTGAGCATCGCGGAGAGGATTGCCATCGGGTGCGCCGTCGGCGGAAAACTCTCGAACATGTGGAACATGCTCTGGTGGATCGAGGCGTTGCCCAGGATCAACCCGCGGAACCGGGCCATCTGCGCCTCGCTCGGCAGCTCCCCATAGATGATCAGATACGCAGACTCGATGAAATTTGAGTGCTCGGCCAGCTCCTGGATGGGATAGCCGCGGTAGCGCAGGATCCCCTTCTCGCCATCGATGAACGTGATCGCGCTCTCGCACGAGCCCGTGTTCCCAAAGCCCTCGTCGTAGCAGATGTACCCGGAATCCTTGCGGAACTGCCGCACGTCGATCGCCTTCTCGTCTTCCGTGCCCTCGATTACCGGGTACCCGTACTCCCGACCGCCCACTATGATTTTTCCTGTCTCAGGCATAAACCGTACTGTGTCAGAAGACCATGAGATGACAAAACCTTTCGTGCCCGCACGCGCATGTCGGAAGGCGCCAGCACCCGGCCAACGCCCCCACGGTCGCCCCGGGCGCCAGTCCACCCGGGTTCCCCACTACCGACGCCCCCTCCCCCCGCGCGCCGCCGCCTGTGGATAACTTTTGGGGACAATTGCCCGAGTCCGCTCATTTGCGCGCAGAAATAATGCCTCACCAGACACTTGCAACAGGCAAAAATATGCATTAGTTATTCACAATGACGCGCCACGACCGGCGGTGATACCCCGATGAGCGACCCCCGAATCGCGCCCACGAAGGGCAAGGCGAAACACTACGTCTTGGACACCAATGTCCTCCTGCACGATCCCCAGTCGATCTTCCGTTTCGAGGACAACGCCATCTGGATTCCGGTGGAGGTCCTCGAGGAACTCGACCGATTCAAAGCCGAGAACACCACGCGCGGGGCCAATGCGCGGGAGGTTCACCGCTCGCTATCGGGGATGTTCCGGACCACCCGGGACATGGAGCGCGGGGTCGCTTTGGAGAATGGCGGCACCATCCGCGTGCCGATCCGCCGCCCGGTGAGTTTTGAGGGGGAGCGCTGGCACCTCACCTCGTCCACCCCCCGGACCCGGCGCCTCGTGGATTTCTTCCCCGACCTCTCGAGTCCCGACAACCGCATCCTGGTGACGGCCGTCCACATCGCCGACACGTGCCGTCCCGCGGCGATCCTCGTCACCAAAGACCTCAACATGCAGCTCAAGGCCAAGGCCATCGGCCTTCAGGCGCAGGATTACCGCACGGATCGGGTCGAGGATTCCGACATTCGTCGCACGCAGCGCGAGGCCGACCACGAGGATTATCCCGTCATTGATCTGCCCGCCCGCAGCCTCCAGGCCTTCGCGAGCCAGGGCGTCCTTGATATCAGCGGCAGCCGCAAGCCCTCCCCAGACCAATACGTCCTGCTGCGCCACAACGCCCACCCCGAGCAGACCATCCCCGCCCGCCAGATCGCCGACCGCATTTTCCAGCGCCTCCGCGGAGACATCATCGCCCTGCGCGGCGGCAAGGCCTTCCGGGCCGCCAACCTCGGCCAGCGCTTCTTCCTCGATGCCCTATTCGATCCCGACATCCACCTCGTCACCGTCTACGGCAAAGCAGGCACAGGCAAGACGCTCCTCTCCGTCGGCGCCGCGCTCCAGCAGGTCATGGGCGGCACCTACGAGAAACTCCTCGTCACCCGCGTCATCATGCCGACTGGCCGCGACATCGGATTCCTCCCCGGTCGCCTCGAGGAGAAAATGCAGCCCTGGGTTCAGCCGGTCTACGACGCCTTGGACCAACTGCTCTCCCCGCCGCGCGCCCCCGCGCATTTCGAAGGACGCCGCCAGAGCAAGCGCAAGAAACGCCGCGAGGCCATGGCACTCGCCTCGGTCGGCCAGTCCGCCCCCAATGGCAACGGGAACGGCAACGGCCACGCGCCCTTCCACGGCAACGGAAATGGCAACGGCCACTTCCACGGCGGCGGCAAGCCCGTCCGGCCCTACGAGCCTCTCCTCCACAATGGCACCATCGAGATCGAGGCCATCTGCCACATCCGCGGTCGCTCCATCCCCAACGCCATCTTCATCGTCGACGAGGCCCAGCAGCTCACACCCCACGAGGCCAAAACGCTCGTCACCCGCATGGGCAAAGGCTCCAAACTCATCATGATCGGCGACCTCAGCCAGATCGACAACCCATACGTCGATGCCCACACCAACGGCCTCGTCTACACCCGAAGCCGCCTCGAGGGCCAGCCCTTCATGGCCCACGTCAACCTCTTCAAGGGCGAGCGTTCCGAAATGGCCGAGGTCGCCGCCAACCTCATGTGATCCCCGGCCACCGGGGCGTCCCCGCCCGCTTCACCCATCCAGCGGGCTCTGGACCCCCGCCACCCCGCGCCGCTCCATCACGTGCGTGTAGATCATCGTTGTCTCCAGACTCGCGTGCCCCAGCAGCTCCTGCACGGTCCGGATGTCCGCCCCCGACTCCAGCAGGTGCGTCGCGAACGAGTGCCGCAGCGTGTGCGCCGTCACCGGCTTGTCGATCGCAGCCGTGCGGCACGCGTCAGAAATGGCCCGCCCCAAGGTCTTATCGTGCACGTGGTGCCGCCGCCGTGCCCCGTCCCTGGGGTCCACCGAGATTTCCTTCGACGGAAACATCCACTGCCAACCCCAATCCGTCCCCGCGTTCGGGTACTTCACCGACAGGGCCCCGGGCAACCACACGCCCCCAATCCCGTCCGCCCGGTCCCGGTCGTACAGCACCTGGACCCTGTCCAAATGCGTCCGGAGGCCGTCGCGCAAGCTCTCCGGCAACATCACCACCCGATCCTTCGCCCCCTTGCCCTCCCTCACCGTGATCTGCCCTCGCTCAAAGTCGATGTCCTTCACCCGCAGCCGCAGCACCTCCATCAGCCGCATCCCAGTTCCATACAACAGGCGCACCATCAGTCCCACCGTCCCCTCCAGTGTCGCCAGCATCCGCCGCACCTCATCCCGCGACAGCACCACCGGCAACCGCTCGGGCCGCCGCGCCCGGATCGTCCCCGCCAAACTCTCCAACGGCCTCCCCAGCACCGTCCCAAACAAAAACAGCAGCGACGAAAATGCCTGGTTCTGCGTGCTCGCCGAAACATTCCGCTCCAGTGCCAGATGCTCAAGGAAACGCCGCGCCTCCCGTCCGCCCCAGTCCTGCGCGTCCCGATCCTCGCAAAAACGCCCGAAACGTTCTGCCCACTGCAAGTAAGCCTCCTCCGTCCTCAACCGATAGTGCCGCACCCGCAGCGCGTTGCGCATTGTTTTCAGCAACCCCGCCAATCCACCGGTCCCATCCCACGCCACGTCCGCACCCTCCGATGCGTCCGCCCCGGACCTGCGCGGTCCACCACCGGACCCGAGAACCTCGCGCCCAGCCCCGGGCTCCCCACCCACCCTCTCCACACCGGCTGGCCCGTTTCCCCCATGTGTCCCCGCCACCGACGTCGCCTTCAGCCGAAAAACCGGGCCCGCGCGCTCCCCGTCTTCCCGCCATCGCCAGTTCTCCACCCCGGCCACGAACACGTCCAGCGCCTGCCGCGCCTGCTCCACCTGAAAAGGCTTCGCCGTCCCTCCCTCCCCCATCGCCTCCAGAAACTGCCCCACCGCCGTCGCCAAATCCTCACTTGCACCCCTCCCCGCACAGCGGCAATGCTTTAGAAAACGGGATAGGTGAACACCCCACCAGTACAGCGTCTTCTCCGACAGGCGCACCCCTCGCGCCAACACCAGGCGCCTCACCCACGTCGGCACCTCCCGGCTCCCCGCATCCCGTCGCACCACGCCTCGTTCCCCGGCCCCTTCCAGGCCGACACCCGTTCCTTCCCGAATCCATTGCACATCCGTATAATCCAATACACCCCAGCCTCTGTCAAGGCCCCCGAACAGCGTGTCCGCTTTGCCCCCCAAAACAGACAAATGGGTCCGTTTTTCCCCGCAAAGCAGACAAATGGGTCAACTAAACAACGTTCGACGATATGAAGCGAATCCTACGCATTGGATGCTCAGCAGGACTCGTGCTGGTCATCAGCGTCGTGGGGTATCTCGCGTACTCCATGTTTGTCGTTCCAGGTATTGAACGCGAGAGGTACAAGGCGAAATGGGTCGAGAAGTTCCGTGGGTTCTCCGAGCAGACGGGGGTACCTGCCGCGTGGACCAACGATGTCTCTATGTGGAGACTTAATGATCAAGAATGGATTTTGGCAGCGATGTATCACGGTACCTGCTGCACATCCAATCCGAGATTTCAGTGGGAGGCATCAGTGTTCCTCGATAACCGAGGCATGATCGCCACAGCAAATTGGGCTCCATGCGGAGGAGGCATTGAGGATCAGGTCCTCGCAGATAGCTTGGATGAGCTTTACAGGGAATTGCCTCAGTACGCGCAACTCACTACGGTCGAAACAAACCACAACGTCGAACCACGGCGTCCAGCAGAACCCTCCTCCGCTGGCGCTTCGGAGGGTCGCTGACGCCGGACGTTCTGCCATTAATCCGAGCAACTACATGAGCGATTACCGGATCATCAACACTAATGCCGACAATATCGGCGGTTGCAGCCACTGTGGCAACAAGAACACCAACAACCTGGGGCACCGTCGGAAAACGAATTGGCTCAGGGAGCGCTATGCGGAAGGCCTAAGATACAAGGTGCTCCGCTCAAAGAAGTTCGGTGATGTCGGAATGATCGAGTACGCCCTCGGCAATCATGCGTGGCGACCTGTCGAGGCAGACGGTTACCCGGTCATCCATTGCCTGTGGGTCCTCGGCAAACACAAAAGGAAAGGGCTGGGGTCTCTGTTGTTACAGAGTTGTCTCGATGACGCCAGGAAGAGCAAGTGCCGAGGGGTCGCCGTGGTGACCAGTTCCGATAGTCTCATGGCCGGAAGTGATTTGTTCCTCAAAGCGGGTTTCGTCTCGGTGGACCGCACCATTGGCAGCAGTGAGGCGTCCGCAGCCCCTTATGAACTGCTCGTCAAGAAACTCAAGAAGGCGGCGCCTGATCCTCGTTTCATCGTCGAAGCCGGGCGACTCTTCAAGAGATACAGGAAGGGCCTTACGATCCTAGCCGCCGACCAGTGCCCGTACGTTGCAAAATCGGTGGAGAGGATTGCGGATGCCTCCAGGACATTGGGGCTCGTGCCGAAAGTGGTTCGAGTCGGGAGCGCCAATGCGTCCCGGGAGCTTCCAACGCCCTATGGCGTGTTCAGTATCATTTACGATGGAAAGCTCATCGCGCACCGTCCGATTAGCGCCACGAGATTCAGGACGATCATGCGCAGGAATGCAGAACAAACCGGCTCTACCGAACGCCGGGATCGCGTCCCAGTTGACATTCGGACATCGTTGCCCCGGCGTCGGTGAGCCAAAGCGTTAGGTGCATCATGTCACCAAATGTCGCTGCTGGCTGGAGAGCTTGGGTATTTCGATGCCTTGTGGCGGAAGCCGTGATCGTCACCGCATTTCCATTCGTTATGTGGTATGTCCTGGGTGCCGAGCGTTTCGAAAGAGTGTTTCCATGCTCTTGTTACGGCGCAATCATCCTCATCTCGGATGTCGTCATTCTTATATCATCGATTTGGTACATGTTTTACAAGTGGACTGAAGGGATAGCGGGTCTCTGGATTGCACTCATATTGATTACGCTCGCGCTCTTGATGTTTCCCGTTACTTGAATGACCGTTAACGTGACACCTAACCAGGTGATCGAGGTGAACCGCCCCAATAGCGCTCGTTTCTGGCTGGCGCGGGAGGATGATCCCGGGCAGCATGGTCTGGAGGGATCGATCAGGCGGTCACCTCATCACCAGCGTTGAGACTGTCGAAAAACCCCCTTTTTCGGGCGGTTGTCCTGGTCCGGATCAAACGGGCGAGTTATTCTCCGGGATGGCGAGATACAAGCCCCGCGATTATTCCCAGACGCAGCTGGTGCCGGTGCCACTAAGTGACCAGCTGGTGCCCGGGACGCTGGAGCACACGATCCACTACGTGGTGGAGGAGCGGCTGGACCTGGGCGCGTTCGACGCGGAGTTCAAGAACGACGAGACCGGGCGGTGGGCGTACGACCCCAGGGTGCTGCTCAAGGTGGTGCTCTTCGGCTACGCGAGGGGCCTGAAGGGCTCGCGCCGGCTGGAGGCGGCGTGCCGGGAGAACGTCACCTTCATGGCGCTGGCCTGCGGGCAGAGGCCGGACCACAGCACGATCGCGGCCTTCATCAACGGCATGGGCCACGAGAGGATCGAGGATCTCTTCGCGCAGGTGCTGCTGGTCTGCGCGGAGGAGGGGCTGCTGGGCGGGACGCACTTCGCCATCGACGGCTGCAGGATGTCGTCGAACGCCTCCAAGGAGTGGAGCGGGAAGCGCGCGGACCTGATCAGGAAGAGGGACAAGCTCAAGGGGCTGGTGCGGCTGGCGATGGAGGAGCACCGGCGCATCGACGGCGGCGAAGGGGGCGGCGGGCGCGAGCGCCGCCGCCTGGAGCGGCTGGAGAAGAAGGCCGAGCGGATCGGGCGCTTCCTGGCGGAGAACCCGGCGCGGGTCGGGCGGCAGGGCGAGGAGGTGCAGGCCAACGTGACGGACAACGAGTCGGCGAAGATGAAGTCATCCCACGGGATCGTGCAGGGCTACAACGCCAACGCGTGCGTGGACGGCGCCCACCAGGTGGTGGTGCACGCGG
>Ga0116157_10000946_pt1 | contig 29598 bp, 23 predicted proteins | sample AD_UKC048_MetaG_FD_89882 | JGI IMG/M metagenome (GOLD analysis project Ga0116157, IMG submission 89882) | Active sludge microbial communities of municipal wastewater-treating anaerobic digesters from USA - AD_UKC048_MetaG | ecosystem: Engineered > Bioreactor > Anaerobic > Digestate | place: USA... | reverse complement strand
TCATTCGGGAATAAATCAGACATTTATTTTGTTACTTATAACGGTTGGTCACTGCCGTTCGGCAAGTTCAGAAAATTCTCACGCCAAAAGTCCACACACGCTTAATCCCCGCCCAGGGGATTTTCTTTGGTCTAAAACTCCTGTAAAATCAAGCGTTAGGTCTCTTTTTTTGCTTTTCGGGTGTAAATTGGGGTGTAAGTGGTGCTTGATTTTTTCTGTATAAACATGTACTATTCTCCAGCCACATTAATATGGATTAGTCGGTGGATGATGGTAAAAATTTATAGTAAGCCAGGTCGTAAAAACTACTTTTTTGAAATAATGGTTGATGGCAAGAGAGCTATACGCAGTACCGGTACAGATAAGAAGTCTCTGGCTCAAAAAGTTGCTGATACTGCGGTAGCAGAAATAAGAGCCGGTCTGGAATACAGATCTAATTTAAGGAAGCTGATTCAAAGCATTTCAAATCTGCCTAAAAACGAAAGAGAAGACGCTGTTGAAATTTGTCGCACAGAGTTGTTAAAAACTATTACGAGGTCAATTTCTGTTAATGATATAGCAGCTATATTCACGGAAAAAACGAGATTTCACGGTTTATCTGTGTCCACAAAAAGACAGTATATATATTTGATTAAAGAATTCACAAGCTGGATGGAAAATGAACATCAGAATATTGTTTATATAAATGACATAGATAGGAGTATTGCTGAAGGTTTTTTTGAATATCAGGCGAAAAAAGGTTCTCGCTCTGAAACTTTAAATAAAAAAATCACTCAGATGACCGCAATTTTTGAAGTGATATTACATGAAGCAGGGTTGAGTAAAAACGTCTGGAAGGAACTTAAAAAGATGAAAGGACCTTCTATTGGTAAAAAGATGTTTACTGAGAAGCAAATTGAACAACTCTTTGAAGTGGTTGAAGATGACCTGAAAACACTCTTTATAATTGGTTCATATACTGGACTTCGACTGGGAGATGCCGCTCTTTTGAAATGGGACTCTATAGATTTTGAGAGCAATAACATAAGGGTTGTCCCAATAAAAACGAAAAAGTCACACAGAGAGCTGGGAATCCCAATCCATCCCGCTTTGAAGGCCACTTTACTGAAACTTTATCATGATGAAAAAAGAGCTGACTCTGAATATGTTATCCCTGAAACTGCAACAACATACTTAAAAAGCAAAGCAACGCTGTCTAAGAGAATTAGAAATGCTATTATTAAAGCAGGAATAGAACCTGGGTATATTGACAAGTCTTTAAAGATTAAAAGAGTTGCCTGTCTTTATGGTTTCCACAGTTTTCGACATAGTTTTATTTCTATTTTTGCTAATATGGGAGTTCCGATTCACATAACAATGGAAATTGTGGGACACAACTCTCAGGAAGTACACAGAATCTACCAGCATGCAACAGAAAAGGTTAAACAAACCGCAATGGATAAGTTTCCGACTATTAAAGGCACTGAAAGTGAATGATTTACGTCACAACCAGATAAACATAAACTCAGCACAGGCCATCGTCATATTTAAAATGTTCTATAATGCAAGGAATCGCACAAAATATGAACGCATGCTCTGCCTTAAGCAGATTATAAGTATAATCATACATGACAAAACTCTCTCAACAATTAAGTTAAAACGCGAGCTTTCCATTTTATCTAAAGAGCTGAATATTGAAATCACAAAAATTACAAAACTTCCCAGAAAATGGAGAGCAAAACGAAAGGGAAGGTATTATAATGTTCTTGACATGAGGGACAGCAACGATGTAATTGACAACCTTTTTGTTATAAAATGGAATTATCAGTCCAATATAAAACTCCTGTCTGAGGAAGCAGAAAGATGCTTAATAAATATTGTTGAAAAACCCGATTATGATTTAATTCCAATTTTGAGAGAACCCCTTGTCTGCAATTTTCTTAATAAAACGGATACGAGTAAGACTGCAAATATTTACAAAGTTCTCTTGGATAATTTTAACGATCTTTACATTAAAAAGAGAGTGTTTGAAGAAGAAGATATCATAGAAATAACCAGGAAGTGGAGAACAAGTAAAAAAAATCTATACAGGTTCATAGACAATGATCTTATACTGCAATCGTTGCTTTCAATGATGCAAACAAAACGGATACGAACAACTATTTTTAAATTCCACGGAACAGATAAGGCGAAGACTAGGACTGAAACACCTATTGACCTCAAGTTTGCCCGGGGTTTAATCGACAGAGATATTTTTAGGAGAAAAATAAAAAATTACCGAGGATATAACAAAGAAGACACGAAACCTTTTATACCCACGATTTTGATATCATGTCTCCAACCTTCGAAAAAACAGGGGACTTCGCCTAGAATAAACGATCCAAGATTTCTTTACGAATTTCAAAAAAAAGTTTTCGATTCTGCAAAAAATTTGGACAATCCAGCTCAAGACAGAGATTGGTTAACAAAGGAATATCTTAAAACAGAACTCATAAAAATTTTTAAAGAAGAAAAAAGACTGAAATATGAAAGACTTCTTTGCATACAGACACTGTTTAATTTATTTTATAGTGAAACGAAAGATGAAGATAAGACCCTTGAGCAGTTAAAAAAAGAAGGAGTGCTGCTTCAAAAGTTAGATGAACCTCAGCGTTCAGAATTAAAAAAAGCTGGTAATGAAATAGTGGATATTCAGGAGGTAGTTTATAGCAGGGAATGTTATATCCAAGATATAGTGTGGAAAGTGCCACATACCAATTTGTATTATTTAATAGACATCGATACTTTTAGCTGCAATTTTCAAACTGGTACCGTTTCTGGAGCGTTGGAAAAGTTAATGATGCTTATAACTCCTGTTGCAGACGAGTTTTTTTCTTCGGATTTTGCGTTTTTTGTTTTTGACAACTTTCACAAGATCTTTGATTTCAAAGGGGAAGCTGTCAACCTGACAGAGCGTCTATTTCAAGAAGTTAAAGCAAAAAATATGCATTTTGGTAAAAACATAAAAGCGGAGAAGACCTGTGAATCACAAAGGCTTCAAAATCTTTTTACAAAACTATTAAAACAAAAAAAAGAACTTCCATTCCGGTCTTACGGTTTTCATAAAAAAATTCCACAGCCTAACGATCTTTTGAAAAATGTATTCTCAGCTTTTTTTATAGAACCTGAAAAATACTACCATGGCCCAAACTTTGAAATAATTAAAACTGAAAAAGTTGACAAGTCAGATCTTTTTTTAGGACTAGGATTAAGAAGGAATCAGCAATTCATCACACATCTTCAAAAGAGCAGGAATACTGTTGAATACCACATTCAGCACCCAAAATTTATATATCTGTTTCAGAAATATTTATTTAACTATATTAAGAAAGGTGAAAAACCCGAACTGATTCGAGATAAACAAGTCACAAATTTTGAGATTGACCTATAAGGCCCATCAGAACTTATCTTATTAATATAATTCATTTTTTATGCTTTTTATGCTTCTATCGGGCATATCGTATTTTTTTTACAAGATAACCTGTTGAATTATTTATGCATATTGGTATTATGAAAAAATTATAAAATTTTTTATATTCCTTGTATTTCCTCTTCTGTTCTAACTGTTGCACAATCTAGAAGCTGACAAGATTATAAAGATAAATTCAGTAATATCTGTACAGCAACCGTTTTTTTTGGAGGTTAAAATGAACGGATATCGAAAAGAAATCATCGCTGCGGCAACAGGCTCACTACGAGGGCTAGGAGTGAGGGAAGAGGATATCGCTCCTGTCGGTGCATACCTGAGGGGAGAGCGCAGTATAGAGAACAGTGCCGCCGAGTATGTTAATCAACAGGAGGCAGCGGCCATCATATCGACATCTCGTTACTTTATCAGAGATTTATGTGGGAAGGGTTTGTTAAAGAAATATTTACTTCCCGGGGGCCTCGTTAGGTACAAAAGGTCAGAGGTACTTAACCTGCTGAAGGAGGAAGAAAAATGAGCAAAAAAAAAGAACCGGCGGGGAGCTGTCACTCCCTGCCGGTTTTAAACTCAAAAACCTGTCCCGTGGTCACTGAGCTAAAGACAAAAGAATTTTATCACAAATCCCTGCTGAAATCAAGGATATTATCGATATTTCGACCAAAAAAAAGGAGCACATAAAATGAAAAGCATCACTTCTTTTGTAAAATATAACCTTATCCCTGCAGCATTTCACAACATTCCACGCCTCCTGCCTGAGTTTGGGTTCGTCTTAAGAGGGGCCAACTGGGTTTCAACTACAAATCTGAAAATTACAGGCGAAACCGGCAAAAGCGTCGGTAAAGTCTGTGTATGGCAGGAAGCTCCATGGTGCATAAAAGACTACACGCGCGGCTCAGTCCCATTAATAAATTACATCATGGAGCGCGACCGGATCTCTTTTATCGAAGCGGTTAAAAAGATTGCCCTGGATGTAGGTACTACCTTGCCGGAAGATCCTGACTTCAATGAGGAAAAATACAGATCTTATCAGAGCCGTATTTCCATGCTTGAATGCGCTGCGGATTACATGCGGCATCTTCTTCGTGAGAGCGATGATCCTGAAGTAGTGGCCGTCAGAAATTATCTCGAGAATAGCCGAGGCTACTCCCGTGAGGTATGGGTGGCAATGGGCCTGGGGTTTATGCCCGCGCAGGAATCTCTGTTTAAGTATCTTGAAGACAAAGGTTACGATTTTCAGATGGCACGAGACACACTTAGACTTCCTGCAGGTGCTGGAGATACGCACAATCTTGCAATTCCTTATAGAAGTGCCGGCCACATATTGGGGTTTAAATTTCGCACGATCGAAAACCATGAACCAAAATATCTTAACAATTCCGGAATGGAAAAGAATTCCGGGCTTTTCAATCTTACGGGCGTTACCGGGGATAAGGATGTTGTCGTTGTCGAAGGTGAATTTGATGCACTTCATGCAACTGTAAAAGGCATAAAGAATGTTGTTGCTACAGGCGGCAGTTCCCTCAGCAGAGAGCAGGTTGAAAGTGCTATACGGCTCGGTGCCAAGAGCTTCACGATTTGCTTCGATAATAATGGTGAAGAGAAAAAGGAAAAGACCGTGAAGTTTGTCTTTGCTGCGATAAAGAACACCAACTCGGTCAATCCCTCCATCAAGATATATGTCGTTTCTCTTCCATCTTCTGATGGAAAAAAAGTTGATCCTGACAGCTACATCCGTGAGCACGGTCCGGCAGCGTTTCAGAAATTGATCGATACAGCCCCACGCGACTGGCAATACCAGTTGCAGAACATTCTGAGAAATGACGGGAATCCAGTTGCAACACCTCGTGAAATAGACAATGTCCTGGAAAAAGTTCTGGAACTCAGCTCGCAAATACTAGACCCTCTTGATAAAGACCGTTTTAATACTCAGTTCGCAGCTTTTTCTCAAGCTTCCAACCTCGGAATCACCCAGGAAAGCCTTGCTCTTGCTGAAGAACGAATTACAGAAGCCCAAGATCAAGAGCAGCAGAAAAAGGAGCTCAAGGCACTTCTTTCAGAGGCGTCAGCTCTCCAAGAAAAAGGAGACACTGCACAAGCACTCGATCTTATGAAAAGCCGGATGCAGGACATATTGCTCATCGACAAAAATTCTGACTTTAAAAATCTTCTCATTCCATCCTCAGAAGATGAGCTCAGAAAAAAACTCGCGAACAAACCGCAAAGCATTTTATCTGGCTATTTTATTGAAGGCGAACCTCTGCTTTTACCTGCAGCGGCCTTGAGCTTTATTGTTGCTGCAACTTCTCACGGCAAAACCACGATGCTGTTAAACATGCTGCTGAGAACAGCAATCAAATATCCGAACAGCAAGTTTTATTTTTTCACGCTTGAAGAAGATGAATCTGCCATGATCCTGAAATTATTGAATATTTATGTGGGTGAAGAGCTTGCAAAAAATAACCGGCGGTCGATAAACACTTATTACGCTGAGGGCAAGGACACCTATATAAAAACTGATAAACTCAAGATATTCAATTTAAAAAAAGATAAGTTTTTTAAAGAACTGATAGATTCCGGACGCATAAACGTGCATTATGTCTCGGAACCTGTCGAAACTCTTGCAGAGATGGTCACTTTCTTGAAAAAGCACTCAAATATTGGCGGCATCTTTATCGACTATATGCAGCTGCTGCACTTGGCTCAGGATAAAAACAGGTCTAATTCACGGCAGGAAGAATTAAAAAAAATATGTCTTCTCCTTAAGGATCTCGCTGTCGACACAGGCATTCCGATCATACTCGGCTGTCAGTTCAACCGGGAAGTCACAAATTTACTGAAAATGCACCCGACAAGGATCTCAGAAGCCGGTGATATCGAAAGGGTTGCAAACCTCGCCATAGGCTTATGGAACCACAACTTTCCAGGTATTTTTTCAACTGAGGCGGAAAGAAAAGAATTTTCCAGCAGAAAAATGGGCCCCGGTGGGTTAAAAGACAAACTGCACATCTGCATCATGAAAAATCGTGATGGCCGGATCGGGCTGGAAGAAGATCTGCACTTTTTCGGCAATACTGGGCACATTTGTAATATCGATCCCGATAATGGGCCCATCATGGGACTTTAATATGTGTCGCATACCAAGAAATAATCAGGCAAAACCTGGAAGAAGTTCCGAACAGAAAAGCAGTCAGCCTGCATCAGAAAAACATACCTCTGCAAACAGTAATATTTCCACATACCGCTGCTCTGCACACCTTTTTGATCTGATGCTCCGGCATAACAATGCCGGCAACGAATCACGGCACAGATTCAGCTCGGGGGATATCCATGACAGAACTGTTAAAAAAATTGAATCCGTCGGTGAATCCGCTCCCTCCTATTTTGCCGGAATAGAGCTTTCAACATCACAGCTTAAAGCCGTAGATGTCCTCGGCATGATTCTTCACGAATGTAGTCAATCTGCTGACCCCAGACGCGATGATTATTTTGCAGGAAATAAAATGCCGTTAGCTTCACTTCAGTATGGGCATCGGAGGGATTTCAGTATACATCCCACCATAATCACCTCTCTGTATGAGTTTGCTAAAAAATTCTGCGGGGAAAAAGTTGTTGCGGGAACTCACATAAGAACTGTTTCTGAAGTTCTCAAACAACTGTCGGGGAAAAATTTTCTGTTCAAATATACAGAAAAAGACATGTCCGGAAAAAAAGCCGCAACGGATCTTGAAGTTGAAGCATTTGCACCTCTCATAGAGCTGCGACCGGCAAATCAAGAATCACGGAAACTTGAAATTCGACTCAATCCCATTTTCAGGAGTCAGATCGATAAAAAATGGATCACCTGCCCAACAAACTTGATCGCAAGAACTGCCGAAGCATATGGTTCTCAGAAAGTCAGCAGAACAACATTAATGTTGAGAAACCACCTGCTGAGGGCGCTGAGTAGTAATAGCACCGATCATGAAATATTATTTGAGAACTTGTGCCATATCGTTGCAGAAAAAGAGATGGCTGACAGTCGAAGGAGCAAGGTAAAGAAAGATCTCGAAAAGGCAGTCCTGACTCTCATGAACATGGGGATCATTAAGGACTATGAAGAAGTTGTCGGCGCAACCGGGAAACCGAAGATAGTTTTCAAACTAAACAAGGAGTGGCTATGATGAACAACACTACGTACTTCCGTGCAATTTTCTCCTGTTTTTGCGTAGTTCCATGCAATGATTACGTAGTTCCCTGCAACAATTACGTAGCTCCTTGCAAAAACACAGTTCAAAAAGAGCATTATTCACCAGACATTTTAACAACTTATGCCAGCGGCAAAAAAGAGTTAGATTACTATAGATATCATAAGATATATATAGAGGGAACTGGCCTTTCCCTGAGGTCAGGCCGTCCCTCTGAAAACCGGATACCACACAAGATTATTTCTTTTAGTAGTTGTTTTTATATTACAGTAGCGACCTCACATGAAATGCAGGAAAAAGTTCTTTCATTTCTTTTAAACATCTTGTCGTTACGGGAGGTGATATGGACGATATAATTAAATTCTCCCCTGAAGAACTTCAGGAAGCAGCAAGTGCTATAAGAGCACTGCAGGAAAAGTACCCGCTACTCAATCCAAGCGGTTGGGCGTCCCCTTGGTTTTATGTTGATGAACATCATTCGCTTGAGTCCGTTTTAGCTGACAGGGAAGCCATGCCTCAAGAACATGCAGAACCATTTCTCCTGGCATGTGAGTGGATTCGGGAGAACATGCCTCAATCCAGAAAAGTGTGTAAACGAAAATCCAGCTACGGCTTGAAGGACATTGCTGAAAAGGAAATCGGTTATATTAAGAACGGAACTTTCATTGCAGCAGCTATTCACTGCGGCTTGAAATTCGTGCCGGTTGATAAAAAACTGAATTCCCAGAATGTTTTTTTTAAGTTTGATGACAAGCCTTTTAAAAAGAAGTATCGCAAGTACTTCTGATCAACTTACATTCGGCCCTGTGAGTCGTCATGGGGCCGGTCAACTATAAAATCTTCCCCATTTCCTGTTATAAGTATATGTCAGCAATCAATCTTTTATAAAACCTTATTTCGGAGGATAACTATGAACAGAAAAAGACTGAATGAGTTTCGTGCAGAAGCGGAGGAGCTTATAAACTGCGGGAACAGTAAAGAGAAGAGCCGTGGTTACGGCATGGTGGCTGTGCTTGATGCGTTGGAGGAAGAACTTTCCCTTTCCTTTCCCGACTGCACTATCGCCATCCTTACCAGCGGTAATCCTGCCGATGCCTGTGACCCGGTCATTGAAAGGGCAGTCTTTGCCGGTTCTCAGGAAACTATCAACAATGCGGTGAGAGATCAGCTCATTGAGTGGGCGGAGACTTATTTCGACCTGACAGAAGCACAGCTCAAGGACTTCAGGGACGATCCGGACTATTGCAGTTCCGACAGTGAATGCACCGGCGACTACACTGTCATTGTCGAGCACAACTGCCGGTTTGTAAACTTATCAACAGACAACGGAGAACAGAATGGCTAACCCGACAGAAATCACTTTTGCAGGTAAGACCGGCAGATACTATTCCTGCTGGTATCTCAAGGATCTTCAGAAAAAGGATGATGCCGCCTTCAGGGCTATACGGAAGGATGGCGAGATCTGGCACACCGTCTATCACCGTGAATCCGACTTTTCCGAGCCGGTCACAATAAGGAAAGGTTGCGGACTGGTGAACCGAATGGGCTTTATCATCGCACCTGAGACATTCCTTCCGGGTGATGAGCTTTTTATCTCACAGGCAAAGTACCGTAAGCTCTGCGACGACATCCGGGAAGCGGAGATGCAGTCCTAGTCAACATCAGCCCCTAAGGAAACAGGGGTTTTATCTTATGAATTTAACAACTTAACGGAGGACACAGAAATGATCCAGTGGTTTTTTGCACTTTTACTTTTATCCGGGATAACACTCATTCTCGGTGCCAAGTTCTGGGAGTTCATGCAGCACTGCAGTCTGACAGTAGCGGTCATCGCCGGAGCAGTTATCGTTCTTTTCTCTCTGGCCGCAGTGTCCGGTCTGCCTTCAGGTGTCGGGGTTATAGCCCTTGTTGTTGCAGTTGCGACAGCCGGAGCGGTTATTATCAACCTGTTTACCGCTTCTGAAAGGTGCGACTCTCCGGATCCCGCGGCATTGAGCGGGAGCACTGAAAGCACCGATGGAAAAGTGACGGAGGGTGGAAATGAAAAAGAAAATCCGCAAAGCGACGGTTGAACTCCGGATCCGGGTTGACCTTGAACTTCAGGAAGGCATGACCCTTGATGTGGCAGTCAATGAAATGGACTATGACTTTTCATGCCCTGAAGGGGAAGGAGCTGAAGTGACCGGCACTGAGATGATTGACTGGAACCTTATTGAAGGTAAGTGTTGAAATTGCCGGTTGTGCTTTATGCCGGGATGATTTAAGGGAGCTGCTGTATGGTGGCTCCTTTTTTTACGTGCACGAAAAATCATTGACACCTTTAATGTGTTAGGTATAATGAAAAGTCTGTACCTGTTTTCGAGGTTGAAATGAATATACATATCGGGACTTCCGGATTTGATTATGATGATTGGAGCGGTGTGCTTTACGGTCCTGACACAAAGAGAAAAGACCGGCTTAAGATCTATGCACAGAACTTCTCAACACTTGAACTGAACTACACTTACTACTCGATGCCGGATGAAAGGAACATCGCAGCGATGATAGAAGTAACTGAAGGGAATCTTTCATTTTCGGTCAAGGCGAACAAAGTTCTGACCCATACTCCCGGGAATATAGAAGAAAACGCCGTTCTGTTCAAAAAAGCACTGCAAGGCCTATCAGAAAAAAGGCTGCTTTCGGCTGTTCTCTTTCAGTTCCCTTATTCTTTCCACTATACCCCTGAAAACAGAAAACACCTTTCCACTCTTCTCAATATATTCGGTGAACTGCCGTGCTGTGTTGAGTTCAGGAACGATGAATGGTCAGGTCAGAGCGTTATATCAGGTCTAAGGAAACGGGGTGTCGCACTCTGTTCCACCGACATGCCCGATCTTCCCGGTCTTTCACCGGGTTTTGACCTGCAGACCGCTGATTTCGGGTATCTGCGGCTTCACGGAAGGAACAGAGATTCCTGGTGGAGCGGAGACAATGTTACCAGATATGACTATAATTATACCGACAGGGAGATCGAATCAGTAGCAGTCCGTGTCAGTAATCTGGCTCTTAAAAACGACAATGTCTTTGTGTTCTTCAACAACCACAGAAAAGGGAATGCCGTGAAAAATGCCTTCAAATTACAGGAGAGGCTTAAAAGTGTACAGCCATGAAGACCACAATAGTTCGGGTATCAGTATCTTCATTTGCGGCGGGGATAGCCGTCGCATCCGATACCTCGCTCAAAGGTAAACCGTTTGTAATATCTTCAGCATCAAACTTAAGAGCTGTGGTGCTTGATCTTTCCTCTGAAGCTCAGAAAGACGGGATAACAAAGGGAATGTCCGTGAAAAAGGCATCAAGGATAATACCTTCGCTCAGAATAATTCCCCCTTCACCTGAACTTTATAAAAAAGCCGATCATATCATTTCAGACATATCGGGAAAGTTCTCCCCTTCCATTGAATTTGGAAGTCACGGCAGGTTTTTCATAGATATATCAGGGACATCAAAGCTGTGGGGCAGTGCGATAGATACCGCGGCGAAGATAATGACAGAAATAAGGAATTCAATATACCTTGACGCATGTGTCGGAACCGCCTCTTCAAAGACAGTGTCGGAAATAGCCTCATCCGTTGCACATCCTTACGGGCTGATATCGGTAAGACACGGTTCTGAAAAACATTTTCTCGCCCCTCAGCCCGTTCCACTTATGCCGGGGATCGGTCCCGTGATAAGCGAAAGACTGTCGATAGTCGGTATAAACCTGATGGGTGAACTTGCCGGAATATCTGACAGACACTGTATAAAACTGCTCGGCAGCGGTGGTATAAAGTTCAAGGAAAAAGCATCCGGCATCGATACTGAACCTCTTTTTACGGAACATGCCCGGAAACCTTCGATCAGATCTTCCATTATAAACCAGACTGATCCTGAATCTCTTGAAGAAGCGATGATGATACTCCTGAGAATATGTGAAGATACCGGTTTCCAGATGCGGGAACTTGACCTGTCAGCGATGAAGGTGTCTTTGAATGTTGCATTCAGTGACGGTCTTGTCAGAAGCGGTTCACTGGAAAGTACCGGCCCGCTGTGGAGCGATATGGAGATATTTCACTTCGCGTCCCTGATACTCAGAAAGATTAAAGAGGAAAAAAGAACGAAAATACGGATACTTACCCTTGATCTCTCAAAACTTTCCACAAGTCACTATCAGGTGCCTTTGTTCACACATCCATCCGTTAAAGCGGAACACCGCCTGCAGGAGACAATGGACCACCTTAAGAAAAGATTCGGTATGGATTCAGTGAGAAAAGCACTGGCTTTCGCGGCACCGGAATGAGAAAGAACTTCCCCCTGTTATCAGTAATTTCAAACTATTCAATGCTTTACGGTCCGCACACTGTAAAAGAGCTTCTTTCCACGGCTTCAGACCGGGGATTTTCAACTGCCGCCATCACTGACATCAATAATGTCTACGGCATTCATGAATTCATAAACGAAGCGGCTGTTACAGGGATTACTCCGCTGTTCGGCTCAAAAGTATCAGTACTGAATGATTCCGCTGTGATCCTTGCCCGTAACAGGGAAGGATTCTCCTCTCTATGCCGGATAATCACTGAAATAAATTCAAAATCTGATAATTCGTTAAAGCGTATTTTACTAAATTTTCAGAAAGGGATAACCGTTCTTGCAAGATCTGAATCACTGCTTGACCGTGCTTTTGAATGTCCGGTATATGCCGCGATGTCAACACCGTTTGACATAATTGCAAAAAAAGCTCATGAAAAGGGGTTTAAGGCTGCGGCTGTCCCTGAAGCTGTATTCATAAATAAAGATGCTCAGAACACTCATCAGCTTCTGCGGGCTATCGGACTGAATAAAAATTTCAGAGATATTAAAAAAGAAGAGCTCGCTCCTGAAACTTCATTCATGCCTGATGAAGAAACGATAATGCAGTTTTCAGACATGTCGCCTGAAAGTGTTAAAAACAGTATAAATATTGCTGAAAGTATTGAACTTCATTCGCTTTTTAACGGGTTCATATTCCCTTCATACAAAGGTCAGACCGTTGCTGAATCCACTGTTGAATTAAGAGAAAGAACTTTTGCAGGAGCTTTGAAAAGATACACAGATATCAGTGATACGGTCAGGAACAGACTCAACTATGAAATTGATATAATAACTTCAATGGGTTTTGCGGCTTATTTTCTGATAGTGGCGGATATTGTCTCACTTAGTTCCGGTTCATGCGGAAGAGGGAGCGGCGCCGCTTCGGCTGTTGCGTATTCACTCGGTATAACAAACATTGATCCAATAAAGCACAATTTATATTTTGAAAGGTTCCTCAACCCTGAAAGGAAAGACCCGCCCGATATCGATCTTGATTTTGCCTGGGATGAAAGGGGTGCGATAATTGAGAAAGTGATGGAGACTTTCGGGCGTAATAACTGTGCGATGGTGTGTGAACATCTTAAATTCCGCAAAAGATCAGCGATGAGAGAGACCGCCAGAGCTTTCGGCCTCCCCGATATTGAGATATCAGACCGTTCAATGCGTAACGGTGCCATCTGGCAGAAGATCGAACGGGCCGCTTTAAGGATAAAGGGGTTCCCGAGAAACCTTTCGGTACATTCCGGCGGAGTTATTATAACTCCCGGTAATATCAATGATTATGTCCCCACTGAAACAGCTTCCGGCGGCATGAAGATAATTTCATGGGAAAAGGATGGAGCCGAGGAAGCCGGACTTGTAAAGATCGATCTGCTCGGGAACCGCTCACTTGCCGTTATCCGGGATGCTGTCAATGATCTTAAAAGGTATGACATTCATATCGACCGCCTGCGCTGGAACCCTGAAGACGACCCTGAAACACAGAAACTCCTCGCTGACGGCGACTCAATGGGTGTATTTTATGTCGAATCCCCCGCCATGCGGCAGCTCCAGAAAAAAACCGGAAAGGGTGACTTCGAACATCTTGTAATTCATTCATCCATTATACGGCCTGCTGCAAACAGCTATATAAATCAGTATATTGAACGACTGAAAGGCAGGCCTTACAAGGCACTTCATCCGGCTCTTGAGAACATGCTTTCAGATACTTACGGAATAATGTGCTATCAGGAGGATGTTTCAAGGACTGCCGTACTCATGGCGGGGTTTTCAGTCGGTATGTCTGAGAAGTTAAGAAAGATAATATCAAAGAAAGATGACACCGTTCTCGATAAATTCAAGGGGATGTTCCTTGACGGATGTATCAGGAACAGTGTTTCAGAAAGTGCTGCAACTGAAGTGTGGGAGATGATCTCTTCTTTTTCAGGGTATTCATTCTGCAAGCCCCATTCTGCAAGTTATGCCAAAGTGAGTTTTCAGAGTGCATATCTCAAGGCACATTATCCTGCCCAGTTCATGGCGGCTGTCATCAGTAATAACGGCGGATTCTATTCAACCCAGTCCTATGTTTCAGAAGCTCTGAGAATGGGAATAAGCGTGCTGAACCCTGATATTAACCGGAGCTCTTTTAATTTCACTACCGAAGGGATGAGATCCATCCGGGCGGGGTTTAACTTCATCAGTGATCTGAGCATTACGACCGTAAAAAGGATAATTGATGAAAGGTCGAGTCGCGGTGATTTCAAATCTCTTGAGAACTTTTCTAAAAGGGTCTATGCCGGGGATGCCGATCTCACCTCACTTGTGACGGCAGGAGTATTTGATGAAGTGTCGGGCGGACTTCCGAGGTCAGGACAGTTGATGAGTCTGCTTGTGAATTCACATAAACCGTCAACAGAATTGACTATGTTTGAAGATGATGAACCTCTTCCGGTCATAAAGAGAACAAACCGGTCAACTGAAAAAATCCTCAGACAGCAGTTCTCTTCACTCGGATTCCTGACGGACAGACATCCGTTATTTTTATACCGCAATGAGCTTAAATCTGTCACAAACAGGGTGTTTGCAGAAGATCTGAAACATCATGTAAGAAAAGCGGTCACACTTGCAGGATGGCCGGTTGCACTGAAGTTCGTTCCTACAAAGGATAAAAAGATAATGGCTTTCTACAGCTTTGATGATGAAACCGCCCTATTTGAAACAGTCATCTTCCCCGATGTGTTTGACAGGGCAAGACCCATGCTTGACATGAAGACACCACTTCTCATTTCGGGAACAGTTGAGAATGATCACGGAGCACTGCAGGTGGTGGTGGAGATGGTAAGAAGGGTGTGAGTGAGATGCTGTATGGTGTCCTTTTTTTTTAAAGCAGCTTTCTCTGTTTGTTTTCGAAGGTTTTTCTTGGCATTTTTAATAATCGAGCTGCTTCAGATTTATTTCCATTAGCTTTTATGATTGCGGCTTCAATCCATTTTTTTTCATAATTATCGAGGCATTTCTGTAATCCAGCATCAAGAGGAAGAAAATTCATTATATTCTCTGTTGTTTCATTTATTTCGTCAGATATCTCGTTTTCAAAGTCCAATGAGTTCAATGCATATCTAATTATTTCATTTTTCGATCTTTTACCATTTGTCAACGCTGCAAGAAGATGAAATGAAACTTTTTGGAGATCGCGAAAATTTCCTGGAAGCTTATGTTTTGAAAACGCCTCGAGGATCTGACCATCATAAAGGAAGTTTTCCCATCCTGTGTTAGTTGTTTCCAAAACATTTGCTGAGCTCGTCAAAGACTTGCGCCAAGCATCTGGAATATCTTCTCTACATTCCCTTAAGGGTGGAATCCTTAGTATAAAAACGGCTACACGATCAAAAAAATCCATATCAAGAAACTTTTCTTTAAGATCTTTTAAAGACTTATTTGTAGCTGATATTAAACGGAATTTTGAATGTAAAACTTTTGTATCTCCGAGTTTTTGGAAACCGCGGCCCTCAATAGCTGCCATCAAAATTCTCTGTGTGTCTTTATCAATGTCAGCAATTTCATCAAAGAACACGCTGTCGTTGTCCGCAGTTTCGAGCAGTCCCTTACGATCACTTACTGCACCTGTAAATGCACCTTTTACATGCCCAAAAAGTTCAGACTGTGCTAGTTGCGGGTTAACACGGAACTGCCCGCAGACAACAACAGGCCATCCTCCCGGCTGATCTTTCTGATAGGGACTAACAGAACGAAGAAAGTTGGCCAGTGTGGTTTTTCCAGTGCCTCTTTCCCCGATCAGCAGAACAGGGACTCTCAGAGGAGCATATTCAACAAGTTTTTCCAGGACGCTTTTGAGGGCACTGCTTTTAACAAGTGTCGGATCCCACAATTTACCATCATCATCTGTAGCTTTTTTGGAAACTTTTGAAGAACGGAATTTTTTAAGCCAACTGTCTACATTGACCTTTACAATCTGAACCGGCTTTGCGCCAGATTGCTGGGCTTTGCTGTCGAATGTCTGTATAAGAGAAATAGGTCCATCAATAAAGGATGTGGTTCCAAGTAAAAGCCACACCGCGTGCATTGCAGGAGTTCCAGGTGAAAGATGGACAACAATATGTGAATCTGGATTTTCACGTCGAATCTTTTTTAACACATCCTCTGCAAACGGACGAATTTCATTGTGATCTGTAGGAGATGAAGATGTTTTCCACGGCAGCTTTATAATTTCAGGACATTTGTTTCCTAGACTCTTCTCAAGTTCCTTGACAGTTTCTTTCAAAGATTGTTTTTCTTTTTCGTTGTCAGGAGAATTTGAATCTCTCCAGCAAAGATAAAGTTTATTAATTTCTGAATAAAAAGGGCTTTGATGATGATCAATCACTGTAATAAGAGGAGCTTCTTTATGATTGACGCTGACCCAGCTTACGAGAACATACTTTTTCTGATTATTATTTGAATAAATCATTTTACCACCACTTTAGCTTTAAATTTCTCAGACAAGAGCGTTGCTTTCTCGATGTCCGATTCTTTTTCAACAACAACGTATGCCTTACCTTTATGTTCAAACACTGGAGGAATAAACGGTCTTTTTTCTGTGACAATCTTTATACTGCCTTTATCATCTGTTATCTCTTTTGAATAATTCTCAAATTTTTCCACTGCACCTAAAGGCAGTGTGGGTGGTTTGACTGTCCAAGTGTAAGTAATTTGCTGTGGGAAATTTTTGATATGAGGAGCCTTAAATTCAGGATCAGCTGTTTTATCAAAACTAAGAACACTGTCTGCAATTATATCGCCAAGGATGACTGGAAAGTCTTTAATTACCTCCAACACCCCTTCCTTGAGGCTACTATCTGCAAGAGAGATTTTGCCCAGGTGATCCTTTGGACTAGCTGAATTTGCAAAGTGCCATGGAAAAATATCTTTCCATGAGACCAGTATTTCACGAAGAGATATCCGCTGGTCTTCACTGAGAATAACTCCCGTTTCAAAACCAGTATCTAATCCATGTGCCTGGATATTGGCAGTAAAGATCATAGCCGATTTTTCAGTGACAAGTGCTTTTGCATGCAGTTTTTCATGTGCTATCACGCATGCTCCGGCACTTTCCAGAAGTTTTACTGCTTCTGAAACTGCGGGTCTGGGACGGGTCAAAATGGTAACAGCAACACCTTCTTTAGCTTTCCTAACAAGTAGCTCTGTAATGAGATTCTCCTTTTCTATACCAAAACTGGAGATAATTATCTCTTTTTCTGCGGCTTCTAATATGCTCTGAATGGTTGTTCGAAGAGACTTGTTGTTTCTGGTTGTCACCTGTATTTTTTCATTTAATGGTTCTACCGGTTCTGCCGGAGGTTCCTTCACTCGTGACAGTCTTCCTCTCTCAAGTAGTTCATGCTCAGATTCTTTCCAGAAAACATAAGAAAACCACGATGCCAGCTCGTTTGTCTGCTGCTGTGATAATTCAATACCTAATTCCACGGAATCCGTAAGTGCTTTGTTGAAGTTAGCCGTTGAAATATACCCTTTGGGAAAATCATAGTCTGGATCAACAAGCAAAAATTTGGCATGAAAATGTGCAGCAGACCTTAAAAGAGCTTTGCCTGCTATCCGGTCCATAAATTTAGCGTGTTCTTCCGCCATTCTGGCACTAAAATCCTCGACATCGCCGCCAAGGTTTTTTAGCGATGTCTCAGATGCCGATAAAACATAGACTCTCACACCTCTTTCATACGCATTGACAAAAGCTTCGGACAACTTTTCATCTGTAAAAAGGAAAGAGGCCGCAAGCACAACTTCCTTTGCCTCATCCACAGCAGAAATAAGTGCATTCCGAAACAATCCATCCCGCCCTATGCAGAAAATATTGGACTTATAAAGATCTTTCTGAATAAAAAACTCTTTCTTCTCCATCCAGCATGGAGGAAGAGGTTGAGTAACGGGAATAATTCTTGAAAGTTTCAAGGGTTTAAACATTTTTTACCTCCATAGACCAAGATCATACGGAGCCAGAAGAAACCGGCTACGTTGATCTGTAAAATTATTTAAGGCTTTTTCAAGAAGTTCGTCTGCATCAAGAGGTTCAGTTTTACTGTATGGAAATTTTTCTTTCAAGATCTCAGCTACATGAGTGATTTGTTCAGGAAGAGTGTAGGCATCTATACTTCTCCACTGTAACCACTCAAGCCACTGCTGAGCGTCTTCGTTTGTACGGGGAACCATACGGATGTTATTTAAAGATGTTTCATTGAATTCACCGCATAATTGATGTTTCATCGGTGGTATTTGAAGATCAGCAATCATGTTAATACGGTCCTTTTCATTTGTATCTGAAAATGAAATGGGCATAATTCTTCCACCTGTTTTCTCTATCCAGGTTATTATTTCCTCTTCAACAGTTTTTTCACCTTTACTTGCAAGCCAGCACCATAAATCATTATATGAAATCCCGTTAAATGATGCAGGCGAAGGTATTGTTTTTTTTAATGGTAAAACTGAAGGTTTATCATCATATCGACTAGGCAATATATCAATTTCACCACTTAATATAACTTCTGGGCTTAACTCATTCTCATTCCAACTTAAAATTAGCGAAATTTCACCATCCTGCCCGTATTCTCCTTTACCGGAAAGACATTGTACTTTAAAAGAATTTCCCTTAACTGTCTCGGTCAATCGATCTTTGTCTTGAAGTCGCTTTAAATTTTCAGGTAATTCCGATCCTGACGGAATTGATCCGTTTTTATTACGTAAATTTTTTCTTTCATCATTGGCATTAGGTACAAAAAGTTTGGTAAAATGAACAAACGGCTCGTCTATAATAGGATCAATTATGTAGTAAAATCTCCAAATACCTTCTTCTGGCACTAGAACCTCTTTGTGTTCAAGCATTTGTCTTCCTATCTCTGAAAGAATTGCCTGGTTATTATTGTCCTTTTCCAGAAGCCCCAGTGAAAGACATCTATCAATGACTCGCCATCCAATTTGGGTTGGCAGGCCTCCAAGCAATTCCTCAGCCACATCTTTTCCTGACAATGGTCGCCCAAAATCTGCAGCCAGTTGAGCCACAGCAAGAAATTCCGGTTTTTTACGACCGACACAAACTGTTCCTTCGACATCAAAAGTTTTTACTTTTACTACTCGTTTAAGTTTTATCATTTTTTCTGTCCCCATGTTATTTCTGTTCTGTAATAATCTAACCCTGCTAAATCTCTAAGTAAAGATGAGTCGCAGTTCTTAAAATGAGAGAGTTTGCCCAGAATTACAATCTGGTACCGTGCTCTGGTCAGAGCAACATTCAGTCTGTTAGGGCTGTTAAGAAACCCCACAGACCTTTTTGTTTTAACAAATGAAAGAAAGACCATATCTGCTTCGTGTCCCTGAAAGCGGTCAACAGTGCAAAGTGTTATTTTAACAACATTTTTTTTGCCTTTAGGTAGAAAAAAGTTTCTGGAATTGCCTTTTTGACTGGTAAGATCTCTTAAACGATCTCTAAACAAAGATTCCTGTCCCTTGTAAAAAGTAAGAATTGCAACCTCCCATGGAATAGGATGGTCTTCTGAGTCATACTTGGGGTTGTTAACCGCCCATTTAACAAAACATTCTAACTCGCACAGTGCCGCGTTAACTTCTTCCGGATTTTTATTTCCATTTATATTTTTTCCCCGAGGAACATCAATCCATATTGCACGGTGGTTGTATTTGGTATAAGACCATGCTCTTTTTTCAGCAATATTTGATGAATCAATAAGCAAAGACTGATTTCTGTTGGTTGTTTTGTCTTCTTCAATCGGATCGAGAAGGCTACTGAAAGAAATGGAATCTCGGTTTTGAATCAAACCGATGTTCTCTTCTGAAAGCTTCTTTTTGTAGAACATTTCTCGAGGCGGAAGAGAAATGTCAGGATGCATCCTGTGTTGAAATTTCAAAGAGACAAAGCGCGTTTCCAAAATCTCGGAAGGAAGACCGTCATTAATTACAACACTGTCATTCCAATTTTCAAGACGCTCAAACCCCGTTTGAAGCAGTTCCAATATGGAAGGCATAGCAACTCTTCTAATGTTTTTCAGTTTTTTTCCAAGTGAATCTGAATCCTTTTCAGGAAGAAGATCATTAATTTCATTTTGGTGTTTTCCTCTTTCTTCATGATTCTGTCTTAGTTCATAGGACCGGATAAGGCGCCAGGAAATTTCATCAGACCACCTAACAGGCTCTTCCTTAAAATAAACAGGCTCCCTTTTCTTTTCTTTCCATGATACAAATGCTCTCTTTGCATATTCAAAAGAAGGCAACTCAGGTATACCATCGTTATGGTGGAGAAGGTCTGCGGGCAGTCTTTCTTCAAATTTTAACAGGGCATTTTTAGAACCAAAAATCAGATCTGCATACAGAAATTGATGAATTGGTTGATCAATTTCTCTTTCAGATATTTCATCCAGATCAATATAATGAACTTTTCGTGCCTCGGCTTCCCTTTTTAACAATTCCGAATCTTCTTTTTTCTCGACAACAACCAGACTTCCGGTTTTTTTCGATGCTAAAAATGAATGTACAGTTGCACAAGCCTCAGATTCAGAGATAAGATCGTTAATGTTATCTGAAAGATTTTGTTCTTCTACATAAGGAGACAGCTGGTGTATATCTCCGACAATTACCCACCGCTGAGCGTGAATTGCTGATACAATAAACTCAGAGAATGTTGTTTTACTCGCTTCATCAAGAATCATCACATCAAAGGGCTCAAAACTGTTTTTGCCTTTTTGAGAGTCTCTTATTGCGGGATGTTTAAGAATTCCTATAGTAGTGCCACAGACAAGATTAGATGATTCTAAAATAAGATTTTCGATTATACTTTCATGTTCTTCAGATTTTGCCCCAACAAGAGCTTTTCTTAATATTTCCCGTGCTTTTTCTCCCGAACGACTAACCTTAAAAGGTTTTTCAAGAAAAGAAACAATTTTTCTCTTCCACGTTAAGCGGAGTTTCTGGTATGTCCATGGTCGGACAATTTCAGAAGTGACTTTGTCGTCGTCGCCTATACGGACAGGAAAAATCAATTTGGATATGTCAGATTGTTGTTCCTGCCATTCTATAATACGCTCAAGAACATTGTCAACGGCTACATGTGTCGAGGCAACAAGCATTATCCGTTTGCCTTCCTTGATTGACTGGACAATAAGTTCACATATCGCAGTTGTCTTTCCTGAGCCGGGAGGTCCTTCCAATATGGTATAATCAGGAGAATTTAAAGCGATTGATACAAATTGTCTCTGTTCCTCTGTTCCGTCATTCAAGCTACCAGTCTGATTCGATCTAAGAAAAACCCAGTCGAAAGAGTTGATGTCCCCCGGCTCAAAACAAGGCCATTCTGAGCGGACAGTTAATAACTTCAACAGTGGTGTCATCCATGGAGTTGGGTGGTTCTGAAGAGATCTTATCGCATTGAGCTGACAGTCCAAAGTATAAGTATTTATTTTAAGCCACACCCAATGCTGCTGAATTGAACTGTCATCCGGATCAACAATGAGCTCAGGAAGCCTGTCAACAAAAAGAGCAAGACCTTCTTCATCAGAATCAATAACATTTATTGAAGAACGACATTTTTCATCATCGTAAATCTTTTCTGCATTTAAAAAGGAATCAAATGTTTCAGCAGATTCTTCCGGTTTCCATGAAGGCGGATTTAGGACGATCCAATATCCGGTTTTTGACTCGTCAGATTTCTTTGTTTTTTTATCATTGATTATAAAATCGCGGCTATTTTCAGTATTACGTGCCAGATATCTTTCATTAAAAACTGTAATTTCGTCTTCTGAGGCAGTCCGCCATTCAAGAACAGGTGTTTGTTTCTTTGCAGATTCAATGGCTGTAAGCAGATATCCTTCATAAGGATTTAATTGATTCCCTATCTCCTTAATTGCCTTGTTCCACCTTCCTATTCCATCAGCAGAAACATAATAAAGCCAAGCCATTTTATAAAACCCTCCTGCTTTTTCCTCTGCATACAACTCGCTTGCCAAGAAACTTCTTGTACATATGCTTAACCGTAATAAGAACATTATCACTAAAGACCAGGCCTACATCAAGAATTTTCTCAGCGATTTGAGGTGGAATATTATATTTGCTGACATATGAATAGGGCACATATAATAAATATTCTTCTTTCCCCTGCTGTTGTTCTATTCCGTATTCCAAAATCGCATCAATCATTTTCTGTCCGATCCCCCTTTGGTTCATCCTGTTCATCGCATGTGTTGTAAAAACTATGCTACTGTCCATGTTCTGCCTCCTTTTTGTTAAAGAACACAGATATGGAGCAACAGATGTGCCAAACTCAATAAAATAGTAACTAACTGAATATATTAGGATTCAAAGAACATTCATTTTATTAAGTGAGCTAAATCAGCCAACATATGGCATAATTAGACCAAGATTGTGTTCAATGTCAAATTTCTCAGGTGCGTTTTGCTATTTTTAAAAGGATTAACTGTTTTCATTTGCCAATCTTTCACACCCTCACTTCATAAACCACGACCTTCGTTTTGATCTGCCTGGGTCGGAAGGATATGAAAGAAAACGGTTTATCACTGCAGGTTATATGAAGTTTGTCATTGTGTTGTTCAACTTTCAGTATTTCCAGGTTGTCGCACTCTGTTAAGGTTGAGATCCTTTCCCCGTCGTGATCCCAGAGATTCGGGGGTGTCTCCAGGTCACTTGTAATAAAGAAGTTCCCGTATAGGTGCTGTATCCGGAAGATGTAATTCTCTTCAACATCTCTAACAATTTTAAGCACTTCGCCTTCACGGTTGTAGATGATGAAATGATTTCCGCTCGCCGCGACGAACCTTCCGCTTTCAAGGAACACGACTCCCCTGATGAAGTGCCGGTTGTCAATTTTCTTTATCAGATTTCCGGTGCTGTCCCACAGTTTCAGATAACAGTCTCGCCCCCACGAAAGGAAGTTCCCCGTACTCAGCTCCGCGGCACTCAGTTTCGCCCCGTCATAGCACTTGTTCTCCCCCAGCTCGAACATCAGCTCCCCGTTATTGTCAAGGATCCTTATCTTCGGATCGTCCCCGCCCTTAGGAATAACCGCCGTCCTCCCATCCATCAGACTGATTATCCGCCTGATCTCTCCGCTCATTTCAACCCCCTTTTTTACAGTTCATCTGCTCACTTTCAACGGTGAAAACAGTAAAGATTATCACAGGAAAAATTAAAATGTGGGGTGGGTGGGGATTGGGGGGGTAATCACCAGTCAACTTTTATTTACTATTCGATTCAGTTTGATTATATTATCTGCATTCTTGTTGAAGAAGAGAGGAAAAATTTATGTTCATAACAAACAATGGTGAAAGCACTCTTAAGAAAAGATTGAATGAACTGATCGATTTCAGTGGCGAATTGAAGTTTCTGGTGGGGTTTTTCTATTTTTCCGGAATGAAGGAACTTTATGAAACTCTTAAAGAAAACAAGGATGTAGTCTTAAAAATTCTTGTTGGTCTTGATGTCGAAAATGTAATTTCGCAGATGGTTCTTGTCGAAAAAAAGGAACTGAGTGATTCACAGATAATTGAGAACTATTTTGAATCCATAAAAAAAGGTTTTAACAGAAAAGAGTTTGATACGAAGGAGTTTCACGAACAGGTGGTTTTCTTTCTTGAGATGATGAAAAACGACAGGATAATAATAAGAAAGACTGAAAACCCGAATCATGCGAAGCTCTATTTTTTCAAAGTAAAACCGCAACATGCAGCATTAACGAAAAGCAAATTTATTACCGGCAGCAGCAACCTTACCAGAGCCGGCTTGGAGGGTCAGGAGGAGTTTAATGTTGAAATAAGCGATTTTGGCACAGCGGAAGCAGAGAAATATTTTAATGATCTCTGGGACAGCAGCATTAAATTATCTGAAAATGACTCTATAAAACAGCGGCTCATAAACACTATCCAGATGAATACTCTTGCTGCTGAAGTAACTCCTTTTGAAGCTTATATTATTGTCCTTAAAACATATCTCGAAACAATTTATCAAAAAGATGTGAGCATAAGCATAAGGGAGCTTTTATTAAAAAACGGCTATCTCGACTATAAATATCAGACTGATGCAGCGGCTCAGGCGGTTTCAGTTATTGAAAACTACGGCGGAGTAATAATAGCCGATGTTGTCGGTCTTGGAAAAAGTATCATAGCCGGAATCACAGCAAAGCAGATTGGTAAAAGGGGAATTATAATATGTCCTCCCGGGCTTGTCGGAGATAGAGCAAAAACGACAGGATGGAGAAAATATACAGAAGATTTTGCAATTCCTGACTGGGAGGTTTTCAGTTGCGGAAAATTAGAAGAAGTCCTTAAATTTGTTAGAGATCATGACGATATAGAAACAATAATAATTGACGAGGCACACCGTTTCAGAAACAGAAAAACTGTTGATTATGATCTGCTCAGAAATGTTTGCAGAGGGAAAAAAGTAATTTTACTGACAGCAACTCCATTCAATAATTCTCCTGCTGATATTTTTTCTTTATTGAGTTTTTTTGTTGTTCCAGGGAAGTCAAAAATAACTCTTTCAAACGATCTTGAGTTCAAATTCCAGAGATTCAACAGAACTTTTGAAAAACTGAGCTATATCTCAAAATATTATAATTCTCCAAAGCCAAATAAAAGAGAAAAAGCAGAAACCTACTATCTTGAACTTTTCAGAGAAAAAGTTGTTGATATTAAAAAAGTCAGAGCTGCTTCAAAATATCTTTCAACCGAAATAAGAAATGTTGTTGAGCCAGTGCTGATAAGACGAAACCGGCTCGATATAAAGAAAGATCCTGAATATTCAAAAGAAGTGAAGTCCATGTCTGAAGTTCAGCCACCAAAAGAACTCTTTTTTGAACTTTCAAAAGAACAGTCAGAATTTTATGACAAGGTTCTGAATGAATATTTCTGTGAAGATGGTGAATTCAAGGGGGCGATATACACTCCTTACAGGTATGAGCAGGGACTTGGTGATTCAGAAGACGGCGACAGTTTTGATTTTCAGGTTCAGAAGAACTTGCTCGATTTTATGAGAAGATTGCTTGTAAAAAGGTTTGAAAGCTGTTTTTCATCGTTTGCTCAATCAGTTGATAATTTCTCTAAGATCAACAAGCTGGCACTTGATTTCATTGAAAAGTCAAAAGGAAGGTTTGTTCTTGATAGAAAGCTCGTCGAAGGAGTTATTGAAGATAATGATGATGTCGAAGAAGCATTGAAAGAATATGCCAAAAGACTTGAAGATCTGGATGAAAAAAAGCTGGCAAAACAAAAAGTTTATGAAATTGAAAAATTCAAGGCAAAAAAAGAATTCCTTAAAGACATTAAAAATGACAGAGCTCTTTTTGAAAAGATAGCAAAAGAACTGAAAGAACTCAGTCTTGTAGATAACGATCCAAAATCTAAAAGTATTGCTGCAAAAATTCCCGACATACTAAACTCAAACGGTAAAAATGAGCCGAAAAGGAAAGTCGTTATATTTACTGAATATTATGACACAGCAAAACATCTTAAAATAGTTCTTGAAAAAGAGTTTAAAGAGAGGGTTTTCACAGTTTCAGGCAGTTCATCTGCAACAGAGATGAAAAACATTCTTGCAGACTTTGATGCTTCTTCAAAAGACGGCACCGATAATTTCGATATTCTTGTTGCAACTGATAAGATCTCTGAAGGATTCAACCTTTCAAGAGCCGGGGCAATTATAAATTATGATATCCCCTGGAATCCCACCAGAGTTATTCAGAGAGTCGGGCGAATAAACAGAATCGGGAAAAAAGTGTTTGAAGATCTTTTTATTTATAACTTTTTCCCGACAGAAAAAGGTTCCGATGTTGTCAAATCAAGGGAGATCGCTGCTGCAAAAATGTTTATGATACACAATACTCTGGGAGAGGATGCACAGATATTTGAAGCAGATGAAGAGCTCAAGGCATCGCAATTATTCCAAAAGATTAACAAAAACCCCGAAGATGATGATGAAGAAAGTATTCAGACGAAGATAAGAATAGAGTTTGGAAAGATAAAGAAAGAACATCCGGAAATAATTAAAAAGATTGAAGAATTTCCACCTATGATAAAAACAGCGAAAGGTTTTGAGAAGAATGAACTACTGGTTTTCTTCAGGAAAGGGCTTGGGTTTTTTGTCAGAGGTATAAACAATGAAAAAGATGAAGTAGCGGATCTTACTCTTGAAGAAGTTCTTTCTGATATAAAGTGTTCAGTTGAAGAAAAGAAGCTTCATCTTTCAAAGGATTTCTGGAGAAAATATCAACTTGTAAAAGATGTAAAGGATGAAAAAATGAAGATGAAGGAAAGATCGCTTCAAAGTAAAGCATGTAACACTCTTTCCTCAATTTACAGAACACTTCCGGATGACATTCAGGCATACAGACCTTTAATCTCATCCATGATCATTGATATTCAGAATTACAGGACCCTTTCAGAATACACCATGAAGATCTTTGCTGATAGAAAGTTCAATATGGATAATGAAAAGAACAAGTTAGATCTGAAAGAACTTCTTGAGAAACTCTCATTTGAACTTGGCGGAGAAGACTACATAAAGGACATTGAAGAAAAGTCGAGAGAAATAAAAAGTGATATAATTATCGCCATAGAGAATATTAAGGAGTCATAAATGTCAAGAGAGCTGCTTTTAGAACTGATCCAGGATTTCTCAAATGACAAACTTGTCAGTTTCTTTCGTGGAAAAACAGAGAATTTTGAAAGAAAAAGAGAAGTTCTTGATGAATTTACTGATGAAAGGTTCTCTGAAGTAACTCAGCTTGGCACAATAAAATTTTCAGATATTTCAAAGATCATTGTTGTCTCGACTCGTGTAAAAACAGGACTCACAGAAAGGGCTTGCAGAAAGGCACAGTTTGAGAAAGCAAAAAAGATATTGAGCGGATCTTTTCTTGATGGTGGAATCTTTGTTTTTCATGACAGTGAAGGGAGATTCAGGTTTTCGCTTGTTGTTGCAAACTATTCCGGGAACAAAAAAGAGCTGAGTCATTTCAGAAGATTCACATATTTTGTGGACAGAAAGCTCCCGAATAAATCATTTTTAAACTTTATATCCACTGCAAACTTCTTTTCTTTGGATAAAGTTAGAGAAGCTTTTTCAATCGGTGCAGTTACCAAACTTTTCTATGGTGAATTTATAAAAGAATTTGAAGCACTTGCTGAGTCAGTTGAATCAGATGCCACAGTTGAAATAAAAAAGGATTTTGCACTTCTTTTTGTAATAAGGACCCTGTTTATAGGTTTTATACAGAAAAGAGGATGGATAGGCGGAAAACACAATTTTATCATGGACTTTGTCAGTGAATACCGGAAAAAGAAGGATGGATCACAGAAACTTTATTCAGAATGGTTTAAGCCGTTGTTTTTTGAAGCTTTTAATACTGCTCCGGGGCATAAGGTTAAGTATAAAAACAATGATTTTTCTGAAGAAACGGAATCAATTCTTCAAATGGCACCATATTTAAACGGTGGCCTTTTTATTGAAAAGAAGAGTGTAGATGATCAGGGATTATCTTTGTCAGACAATGCAATTTACAAATTTATTGATTTCATTTTTTCATATAATTTCACGATTGAAGAAAACACTCTTTATGATGAAGAGCTTGAATTAAACCCTGAGTTTCTTGGTGTTATTTTTGAACGGCTCATAAACAAAGAAAATGGAGCTGTTTATACTCCAAGGACTGAAGTTGATTTCATGTGCCGGATTTCATTGATAAAATGGATCGAGAAGAACAATAAAACCGGAATAAATATAAAAGACCTTTATGAGTTATTTTTTAAAGAAAGGGGCCTTGGTGAATTTGCAGAAGAAGATCAGAAAAGAGGGAGTTTTTCTCCAAGACAGAAAGAAGAAATTCTAGATTTAATAAGAAATATAACCGTTTGTGATCCTGCTGTAGGAAGCGGAGCTTTTCCTGTTGGTATGATGCATGTTTTAAATGAAATTGAAGAAACTATTGATAAGAAAACTGATGGATATGAAAGGAAGAAAAGAATAATAAGCAACACTCTATATGGAGTTGAAGTCAAAGAGTGGGCTGTCTGGATAACTCAACTTCGCTTGTGGATAACCCTTTTTATTGAAGCACCTGAAGAATTGAAGGATTCTTTTGAGCCGATACTTCCAAGCCTTGATTTTAAGATAAGGTGTGGTGACTCACTTGTTCAAAGAGTCGGGTCAAAGAGATTCCCGGTCACAAGTCATGCTGACATTCCACAAACTGTAAAGAGCAAAGTTACAAAACTGAAAAATCTGAAGAGAGACTTTTTCTACAACAAAGGATCTGTGAAAAAATGGGAAATAGAAAAGGAAGAGCTTAATCTTTTTAAAGAAATACTTGATACGGAAATAAATGAAAAGAAGAAGAAAATTGGGATGTTGAACAATAAAGAAGTTGTCGAACAGGTGAATATTTTCGGTGATATTGACATTAAAGATAAGCAGATGCGTCTAAATATTGATGAAAAAACCAGAGAACTTCTGGAGAAAGAAATTGCTGAACTTGAAAGTGAAAAAGCGTCATTGAAAGATGATAAGCCGCTCATTTGGAACATTGAGTTTTCAGAGATATTTTCAGACAAGGGTGGTTTTGACATTGTTATTGGGAATCCACCTTATATAAGACAGGAAGATATAAGTGATCCGAAAGAAATCATTAAAGAAGCGAAAGATTATAAACATGAATTGACACAACTTGTCAGACTGGACTTTTTTTCAGATGTTAGCGAGAAAGATTTTAAAAAGGTTGTCGGAGCTGATTCAAAGAGTGATCTTTACATTTATTTTTATTTTAGAGGACTTAGGCTTTTAAATAAAACAGGAATTCACACTTACATTTGTTCAAATTCCTGGCTTGATGTTGGTTATGGAGCATGGTTGCAGGAATTTCTGCTCGATAAAACTAAAGTACATTTTATAATTGATAATCACGCAAAAAGATCTTTTGATGAAGCTGATGTCAACACAATAATTTCTGTGATTGATGCTCCATATCAGAAATCTGATGATCACCTTGTGAAGTTTGTGGCATTTAAAAAGCCGTTTGAAGAAACTCTTTATTCAGAAAATCTTATAAAAATTGAAGATGCAAAAGAAATCACAAAAACGGATGAGTTTAGGGTTTATCCAATAAAAACAAGTGAACTTCGTGAGTCTGGAACAGAATATGAAGAAGATGATGAGCATAAAATTGGTGGAAAATTTACCGGGGATAAATGGGGCGGGAAATATTTGAGAGCACCTGATATATTCATTTTTATAAAAAGGGAAAGGGCTGAAATTATAAGGAATTTTAAGAATCTATTTGATATTTTTTATGGTGTGAAAACAGGTAAAGTTAAGTTTTTTTATTTAGATAAATTAACAATAAATCAGTTTAAGATAGAGCGTGATTATTACTATCCTTTAGTGCATACCTCGCAAAAAATCAATAAGATTTTTATTTGAAGTTCCCCCAAAAAATCTGAGATAAAAACAGAGAGTCTTTTAAAAACAAATACTTAGCTTAAAAAACAAGTGAAACTTAAAAAAATGGGGGAACTTTTTATTTAAAAAAGATAAAAT
>Ga0116157_10000943_pt1 | contig 29645 bp, 24 predicted proteins | sample AD_UKC048_MetaG_FD_89882 | JGI IMG/M metagenome (GOLD analysis project Ga0116157, IMG submission 89882) | Active sludge microbial communities of municipal wastewater-treating anaerobic digesters from USA - AD_UKC048_MetaG | ecosystem: Engineered > Bioreactor > Anaerobic > Digestate | place: USA... | reverse complement strand
GACCGCTGCCGGGACCGCCACCGCCGTGAGGGGTGGAGAAGGTTTTGTGGAGGTTGTAGTGCATGACGTCGATGCCGCACTCACCGGGCTTAAAGACGCCCAGCAAGGCGTTCATGTTGGCGCCGTCGCCGTAAACCAAACCGCCAGCTTCGTGCACGATGCGGATGACTTCGGCGGTGTTCTCGTCGAAGAGGCCGAGCGTGTTGGGATTGGTGAACATGATGCCGGCGAGGGTGTCATCGCAGAGCTCAGCCAGGGCTATGAGGTCCACATTGCCGCGCTCGTCCGAAGGCAGCTGTACGGGGTCAAAGCCGAGCATCGCCGATGAGGCAGGGTTGGTGCCGTGGGCAGAGTCGGGGATGAGGATGCGGGTGCGTTTGAGGTCACCGTGGTCTTTGTGGTACTTGGCAATGATCATCGTCCCGACCAGCTCGCCCTGAGCTCCGGCAGCCGGCGCCAGGGTGGCATCGGCGAAGCCGCCGATCTCAGCCAGCCAGTTTTGCAGGGTGTACATCAGGTAAAGATTGCCCTGAACGGTATCTTCAGGCTGCAGGGGGTGGGTGGCGGCGAAACCGGGGTAGCGCGCAGTGGCTTCATTGATCTTGGGGTTGTACTTCATGGTACAGGAACCAAGGGGATAAAAACCAAGGTCGATGGCGTAGTTTTTCTGGGAGAGCTTGGTGAAATGGCGCACAACGCCTAGCTCGGAGATCTCAGGGAAGGGGAAGTTGGCGCGCGCAAATTCCTGGGGGATTTCACTCAGGGGAACATCGGGTTCCTGGAAGGTGACGCCGGTACGACCGGTGGAGGAAAGCTCAAAAATGGTTGGCTCACGCATGTTCCACCTCGCTTAAAACGTCGGTCAGATTGTCGATATCTTCGCGTGAAATCATCTCGGTGACTGCCATCAGGAGGCAGCCTTCGAGTTCGGGGTAGTCCTGGCCGAGGTTGTACCCGCCGAGGATGCCGTGATCCTGCAGGTGTGCCAGCAGCTCGGGAACGTTCTCGTCAGCCTTGACGACGAACTCGTGGAAGAACGGTGTGCTCTTGAAGGGGAGCGTGAAGCCGGGGACTTCCTGGACCGCGTTGGCGGTATAGTGCGCGTTTTGATAGCAGAGGTTTGCGACCTGCTGGAAGCCAGTCTTGCCGAGGAGCGTCATGTAGATCGTTGCGGCAAGGGTCATCAGCCCCTGGTTGGAGCAGATGTTGGAGGAGGCTTTCTCGCGGCGGATGTGCTGCTCGCGGGCTGTGAGGGTGAGCACGTATGCCAGTTCACCCTGGGTATCGACGGTCTCGCCGACGAGGCGCCCGGAAATCTTGCGAAGCAGGGCGTTTTTGACCGCGAAGAAACCGAGGTACGGACCGCCATAGGAAAGCGGAATGCCGAGCGGCTGACCTTCGCCAACCACGATGTCGGCGCCGATTTCGCCAGGAGGGGTGAGCAGTGCCAAGGCGGTGGGGTTAGCCACAACCGCGACCAGGGCTCCCTGGGCATGGGCGGCTTCGATGAGGGGTTTGTAGTCGATGATGCGGCCGAAGAAATCGGGATATTGCACCATCACCAGGCAGGTGTCGAGGTCGATTTGGTCGATCAACTTCTTCAGGTTGGGCTCGATGCCGGTTTCGACGTCATCCCCGACGATGCGGATGGCGTCGTTGGCTTGCATGTAGCCCCGGATGGTTTCGCGATACTGTGGGTTGATGGCGCGCGAGAGCAAGACCTTGGAGCGTTTGCCGCGGAAGTTGTTGTATGCAAGGATCACTGCCTCCGCAGCGGCAGTTGCGCCGTCGTAGTGCGAAGCGTTGCTGACATCCATCCCAGTGAGCAGGCTGATCAGGCTCTGGAATTCAAAGATCGCCTGGAGCGTGCCCTGGGAGATCTCGGGTTGGTAAGGGGTGTAAGCTGTGTAGAACTCACCGCGCTGGAGGAGGTTATCAACCGCGGCGGGGATGTAGTGTTGATACGCGCCAGCGCCCAGGAAACTTATAAAGTCGCGGGTGGTGGCATTGGCTGAGGCGATACTGTCCAATTCGGTCGCGGCTTCCATCTCAGAAAGCGCCCGAGGCAGGTTCAAATCGGGGAAGCGATTTTGTTCGGGGACCACTTTGAAGAGATCCTCGACTTTTTCGACTCCAATTGTTTTGAGCATCGCCTCCACATCAGCTTTTGTGTGTGGAGTGAACATAGGCTTAGCGGTCCTGGCAATAAGCGTCGTAAGCAGCAGAATCCATCAGTTTGTCAAGTTCGGACTCATCGCTCACCTGGACTTTAGCAAGCCAACCGCCTGTGTAAGGTTCGGAGTTAAGCAGCTCGGGGGTATCAGTGAGGACCTGATTGACTTCGAGGACCTTACCGCTGACGGGGAAGACGACTTCAGCCGCGGCTTTAACGGATTCGATGGTCGCCAGGCTGTCACCAGCGCTGATCTCATCATCGGGATCGATGGCAAATTCAACGAAAACGACATCGGAGAGGGAATCCTGCGCGTAGTCGGTGATGCCGATAATGGCGATGCCGTTTTCTACCTTGACCCACTCGTCTGTTTTCTGATATTTCAGTTCTTCTGGCACTAACATTTTGGCTCCTTTAAGCTTGTTAATTAGAACAGAGGCACGTTCTGTGCCCCTGTCATCTTCGATTTCAGAGGTTTGAGGGTTTGTTTACCTGAGAGTTTCACCATAGACGGCTTGCCCCTTCGGTGCCTGCACAAGCAGGACTCTTCCCATTGGACGCATTTAATTTTAGCGGTTTGTGGGGATTAGTCAAGCCAAATTCTCTAACCGGTATTTTAACCTTCATGGTCGGTCTTCAAATCTGGTCTGTGAAGCGTTCAGGATGGGTGTAGACATTGAAACGCGAACCACGGGCATAACCAATCAGGGTCATGCCCCATTCATTTGCCAGCTGGATCGTGACGGTGTTGGGGGAGGTGAGCGAGATCACAACCGACACACCCATTCGGGCAGATTTTTGGAGCATTTCAGAGCTGATGCGACCGGTGGTGAGCAGAATGGATGGTTTGGTCGCAGGTTCCCTGAGCAAGATGAAACCTGTCAGTTTGTCGAGGGTGTTGTGCCTGCCGAGATCATCAGCCAACACGAGAATTTTATCGCCATCAGTGATTGCAGAGCAGTGAATACCACGGGAGGTTGTCTGGTCATGCTGCGTCTGAAGAAAATCAGCCAGTAACCCAGCAACGATTCCAGCGCTCAAGGAGACTTCATTCAGGTTTGGCTTGTCGGGCTGTTCAAGCCGCTGGGCGGTTTGGCCACCACCGCAGCCCGTGGTTTTAATCCAGGATGTGGGCTTGCTGATGGGCATGGTAGTGTCGACCTCCACAAAGTCTGCGGTATCACAAACGTGTACCCGCGAGAGGTCTTTGGTGGAGTTGATCAGCCTTTCGTTGTACAGGAAACCAACTGCTAATTCGGCGATCATGTCAGGGGTGCAGAGCATTTCCATCCAGGGCTTGCCGTTGACGATCAGGGTGACTGCCTGTTCAAGAGGAACCTGACCTGTTTGAGTCTGCCATTTGCCATCAGAGCACTGCAAAAAAGAAATCTCGTTACTTTTCATATTGTTACCTTCCGTTTGCCCGGATAATGCCACCACCGAGTACCTTCTCACCTTCGTAGAATACCGCGCTTTGGCCGGGAGTTATGTCCCGCAGGGGTTGACTGGTTTCAACCATCACGCCGTTGCCATCTGCAGCGGTGAGGGTTGAGCTGACAGGGATTGCCCGATATCGGATCTTCACCTCGCAGACCAAAGGCAAGAGGGGTGATTGACCGCTGATCCAATTGACTGGATGCACGAGGAAGAAGGAGTTTCCAAGTTCGCTGGCTGTACCAACGATCAGCGTATTGGTTTCAGGTTTCTTTTCAAGGACGTACAACGCTTCGGTATAGGCTGGCAGGCCTTTCCTTTGCCCGATGGTGTAAAAAACCAAGCCCTGGTGCATGCCCAAAAGCTGCCCGTTGGCATTCCGGACCTCTCCGGGTTGGGTAGAAGCGGAGGCGTACTCACGCAGAAACTGGTGGTAGTCCTCCTGGTCAACAAAACAGAGGTCCTGGCTGTCGGGAGTGTCTGACACTGTCAGTCCAAGGCCTTGGGCGATGGCCCGCACCTCTGGTTTTCGCAATTCGCCGAGAGGAAGGATCGACCGTTTCAGTTCCTCTTGGGTCAGGTTGCTCAGCATGTAGCTTTGGTCTTTTGCCAGGTCCTTTGCGCGCCAGAGTTCGAACCTGCCATTATCAGCCTGGATAATGCGCGCGTAATGACCGGTCGCCACGAATTCTGCCCCTTGTTTGTTGGCAAAGTCGATCATTTGGGTCCATTTTAGAATTCGATTGCACAGGACGCAGGGATTAGGCGTTTCGTTTGCCAGGTGGCTGGCAACAAAGGATTCCACAACTTCCTGTTGGAATGACTCACGCGCGTCTTTGACCTGCAAAGGAATACCCAAGTGATCAGCGACCTGCCTGGCAGCTTCGATCCCTTTTTGATCTGTTCGGCTTGCATGCCAAAGCTGGAGGGTTAAACCATGCACGTCGTAGCCCTGCTTGATCAGCAAAGCGGCTGCCACCGCGCTATCCACGCCGCCACTCATGGCGATAATGACTTTTGCCATACTGTCTCCAGCTCTAATTATAGAGGATTTCAAACGGCGGTTTTGCCCGTGTTTACTTTGCCAAGCAGTTGCCCGGCTTCTTCCACGTATTTGAGCGACTGGTGGCGGAAGTAGGTGTTGTAAAGCTCGGCATAATGACCACCTTGCTCCAGTAAGTTCTGATGGCTACCCTCTTCGATGATCGAACCATGGTCGAGCACGATGATGCGATCGGCAGATCTCACGGTTGAAAGACGATGAGCAATCAGAATACTGGTCGAGTGCTCGAGTATCAGCCCAAGCGCCTGTTGAATCTGATATTCGGTAAAAGGATCGATGCTGGCTGTGGCTTCGTCGAGAATGAAAATGGCAGGTTTGTGCGCCAACACGCGCATGAGAGCCACTAATTGGCGCTGACCCATGGAAATGTGAGCGCCGCGCTCGCCTACCTGCGTGTCGAGCCCATTGGAGAAGGTCTCGAGCCACTCGCCGTTGCCGATCTGGTTGGCAAGCTGTGTAATCTCTTCCCGGCTGATGGTTGGCACCGCAAAGCGGATGTTTTCCTCTACCGTACCGTCAAACAGGAAAGGTACCTGGGTGACGATGCCCATATTGCGGCGAAGAGCAGGGAGATCAAACTTACGGATATTGACATCGTCTATGAGCAGTTCGCCCTCCTGGAACTCGTAGAACCGCGAAATCAACCTGGCAATCGAGGACTTGCCAGCACCAGTATGACCGACGATGGCGATATTCTCTCCGGGTGCGATGTGGAGATCAAAATTATCGAGCACCTTTCCACCTGTCGCGTAGTTGAAACTGAGATGGTTAAAATCAACTTTTCCGCCAAGACTTTCGACCTTGAGAGCATCACTCTGAATGACAGAGCGTTCTGAATCGATCAGGGCAAAAATACGTTCTGCGGCTGAGAGACCGGTTTGAACCTGGGTCCAGTACGAGGTGACGCTTAGGATAGGCATCAAGAAGCGGTCACTTGCCAGCAGGACCATGTACCATGCGCCAGCAGTGATCAGACCCTGGGTGACACTTAGCGCGCCAAAATAAACCAGAACGGCAATGCTGATACCGCTGATGGTCCGCATAACCGGGAAGACAATCGAGAGCACGAAACCACGCTGCACATTGACTTTGAATGAAGTGGTGTTGGAGGTTTTGAAATCCCTATAGATTTCTTCTTCTTGGCGGAAATTCTTTGCGACAGAGATGCCGCTGATTGTTTCCTTGATCGTAGCGTTTACGTTTGCCATGGCGCGCATACCTTTGGTTGTGACACGACGCGCCAATTTGCGGAATTGTGAGACAACCAGCATGACGATAGGGATGAATGCCATCAAAACCAGGGCAAGCCGCCACTCGGCGTTGAAAAGGATGATTGCTGTGACAATGGATTGGACGATGCTCCCAGCAACATCCATTGTTAGGCGGATAAGCATGGAGAAATCATTTGTGTCGGTTGTGATGCGGGAAACGATTCGCCCGGATGAAAGGCGGTCATGGAAAGCAAGATCCTGCTCAATGGAAGAGGCAAAGGCGTCAATCGACAGGTTGCGATTCATATCTGCAGTGATGCGCGACATGAGCCGTCTGATGACATAATAGAATACAAAATCCATTACCTGCAGGAAGATCACTCCCGTAACCAGGACGGTGTATGCCGTTTCGTTTGGAATGCCAGCGATGCCTTGATCAAGAACCTTTGAGATCAGAAGCGGCGGCAAGGCAGCAAACAGACCCTGCAGGATGATGCTAACCGTCATCCAGATGATAAATTTTCGATGACGCTTGGCGTAATCCCAGATTCGACCAAGCAATACCTTATTGCTATACTGTCGATCGTAGAGTTCACCGGTAAGTCCTTGGTGGAAGCCCATTACTCTTTTGCCTCCGCAAAGATGTTCCGGTAAGATTTTGAGGTCTGCATCAGTTGCTCATGCGTGCCGATAGCGGCGATGCGCCCTTTGCGCATGACAATGATCAGATCTGCCCAGCGTATCTGGGAAAGACGGTGGGTGATGATGAAGGTTGTTCTGCCCTCGGAAGCGAGTTTGATTGCCTGTTGGATCTCATCCTCGGTTTTACTGTCAATCGCGCTGGTGGAGTCGTCCAGGATCAGGATCTTGGGATCTGTCAGAAAAGCCCTTGCGAGAGCCAGCCGCTGCCGTTGACCCCCGGAAATCGTTGCTCCTCTTTCTCCAATGACGGTTTCATAACCTTCGGGCAATTCGCCAATAAAACCATCAGCCTGGGCTTTTTGTGCTGCGAGCACGATTTCTTCCTGAGTAGCATTTGGTTTGCCGAAGGCGATATTCTGAGCCACCGACTTAGAAAACAGAAAGATATCCTGCTCGATAATTGAGATCTGACCCCGGAGGCTGTCCAGTTTCCATTCCTTCAAGTCCAGCCCGTCGATTTTTACGCTGCCTGAAAGGGGATCATAAGTGCGGTTGATCAGACGCACCAGGCTGGTTTTTCCGGAACCGGTTTGCCCTACGATCGCAACCGTCTGCCCCGGGTTTACTTCAAAAGTAAGTTCCTGCAAATTGAGGTTTTTACCGTCGTAAGCAAAGCTAACATTCTCAAAGTTGACCTTGCCTTGAATGACACCACTATGGCCGAATTCGTTTTGATCCAGATTGTTCTCACTATTCATTGTGGAGAGCAACCTGCGCGCGCCAGCGATTCCAAGTGAGATCTGAGAATAGGAACGGATGGAGGTGTTGGTCGGAAAGCCGAGCATTGCAAGACCACTGAAGTAAGAAATCACATTGCTTAGTGGAATAGTGCCTAGCCGATAAAGAATTAATGCGTGCAGCAAGCCGAAGCCCATTGCCAGAGCCAGGAGAAGTAGCGGAATAAAACGGGCTTCTATGTCTCCTTGTTTGACGTTGGCATCGCGAAAGGCTCGCGAGTTAACTTTAAAACGCTCGATCTCTGCTTCTTCCTGGGAGGCTGCCTTAACGGTCTCGACGCCGTCAATGTCTTCAGCCAGGCGGCTGTTGAGCGTGCCGAAGGTTGAGCGAACTTCGCGCGTGACAGGCTCAAGGATCTTCAAAAAATGAGCGATAGCCACAAAATATAAAATGATGAACAAGACCGGGGTAAGCAGAAGGGCAGGGTGGATGGAAGCACCGATCCCGAGAGGAATGAAAAGGAAGTTAATTGAGCCCAGCACCATGTTGAGCCCGGGGCTGAAGATGTAGTTGACCTCGCGAATGTCGTTTGTGGCACGTGCCATCAAATCGCCGATGGACTGCAAGGAGTGGAAGGTCATGCTCTTGCCAAGCAGACTAATATAAAACTCGTCGCGCACATCGCGTTCAATGCGTTGGGCGGTGACCTCAAAACCAAAGTTGCGGAAAAACTGCATGAACCCACGGATGATCTGGGATATCCCAACTATTGCGCCTGCCCGGAGGAAGATTGATGGCAGGGGATTGCCGCTGGTCAAGTTTTCAAAAACGATACCGTACTGAAGCGCTGGGATTGAAGCCAGGGCAGCATTGCCCATCGCCCCGATGATGGCTACCAGGAAGATTGGCCAGTGATGCAAAGCATGCGATGCAACCCAACTAAAGGCATTGCTGCGATTGGTTTTGTATTTGAAGGGACTGTTGAATTCGCTAATTGCCATCATTTACCCGATAACCTGATGTTACCAAAGCGTTATTCTACCCTAAGCTTGTATAAAGCACAGGAATTTGCTCAAATTGTCGTTTTTGACTATCCTTTGGGTCGTAAAAAGTCATTCATCAGCAGGGCTAATGGCTTGACCGATCTGAAAGGGGGGAGTAGAATCAAGACAATTGATTAATATTATTAATCAGATTAATATGGTCAACGAGCTCAGTCCTGTCCTAAAGTTTATTGCCGACGCCACCCGTCAGGATGAGCCTATTCCAAGCATTTCTGATCTTAGCGCGCAACTTGGCATCTCAACAGCCAGCGTTCGTGAGCAACTTGAGGTCCCGAAGGAACTGGGATTTGTTGAGGTGCATACGCGAACGGGCATTCAAAAGCATGATTTTTGCCTTACCCGTCCGCTGACACTTTCTATGACCTATGGTTTGCGGGTCGACCCTGAGCTTTTCCAGGAATATGCCTCTCTGCGTCGGCAGCTTGAAATTGCATACTGGTATGAAGCCTGTGCTCTTCTTGAAAAGTCTCATATACAGGCACTTCAGGAACTGGTTGAACGCGCTAATTGGAAAATAAACCAGAATCCGGTAGTGATGCCAATGCTGGAGCACCGAAAATTTCACCTGACAATCTATCGCCCGTTAAACAATCGTGTGCTCAACAGCGTCCTTGAAACCTATTGGGATCTCTACGAAGAGTTTCGCATTTACGATTACAGGAATCATGAATACCTTGAGAATGTTTGGAACTATCATCGCCAAATGCTGGAAGCAATCTCAAGCAAAGCTTACGAAAAAGGGTATGAAGCATTGGTGACTCATTTTGAGTTGATAAAAACGTTCAAAAAAGCAGATCTTCGACAAAGATTTGAGTAAAAGGAGAAACTGTAGTGATACAAGATACTACGCAAAAGTCGCCTCAAGGCAATGACCGGATAGTCAACGAAATCTGTATGGCTATTTGCACGGTCAACGGATCCGGCAGTGCTACCGCGAACAGCATTCTTTACCGTGCGTTGTTCCGCATGGGAATCCTGACCTCAGGGAAAAACATTTTCCCATCCAACATTAAAGGCCTGCCAACCTGGTTCGTGATTCGTGCGTCGGCTCGCGGTTACACCGGGCGGGTCGCTCATGATGATGTGGTCGTGGCAATGAACGCGGCTACCATCCAAAAAGACGCTACCTATCTTCAGGACGGCGGTGTGCTCTTCTATGCCGATCACCTGCAACAACCTGAGATTAGGGACAAGGAAGTTGTAACCTATCCCATGCCTATCAAGGCTTTGATGAAGCAGGTGGATGTACCGCGAAATCTACAGAGTTACATGGAAAATATGCTCTATGTGGGAATAGTAGGACAGGTGCTCCGTATTCCTGAAGAGGTCTTAAAAGCCACCATTGATCACCAATTCCGTGGAAAACCGGCGATTGCTGAATCCAACTTTAACATTGTGAAACTTGGGTTTCAATACGCGCTTGAGAACATAGAGAAGAAAGATCATTTCTACCTGGAGCAACTGCCGGAACTCAGCGACTACATCCTGACAGACGGGAACAACGCAGGCGCACTTGGTTCACTATATGGCGGTCTGCAGTTTTGTGCCTGGTATCCAATCACCCCAGCCACAAGTTTAGTTGAGTCAGCGATTGACCAGGTGGGAAAACTGCGCAAGGACCCAATAACTGGCAAGAACACCTGTGTCATTTTGCAGGTTGAGGATGAACTCGCTGCAGCTGGCGCAACTTTGGGAGCTGGTTGGGCAGGATTGCGGGCGATGACCTCGACTTCTGGCCCTGGAATCAGCCTGATGACAGAAAACATTGGCCTGGCTTACTTCACTGAAACTCCGATGGTAATTTGGGACGTCCAGCGGGTTGGACCGAGCACAGGTTTGCCCACCCGCACGGCTCAAGGCGATCTTTCCATGCTCTACACTTTGGGACACGGAGACACAAAACACGTGATCCTCATCCCTGGCACTGTCACGGAATGTTTTGAGTTTGGCTGGCGTTCGCTGGATATCGCTGAAAAGTATCAAACCCCAATTTTTGTGCTTTCTGATCTTGATCTTGGAATGAACACCTGGGTCACAAAGCGTTTTCAATATCCCAATCAGCCTGTTGAACGAGGCAAGATTGTTTGGGAAGAAAAACTTGAGAAATTCAAGGATTGGGGGCGGTATAAAGATCTTGATGGAGACGGAATTCCTTATCGCACTGTTATTGGTAATACGAGTGAGAAATCTGCTTACTTTACCCGAGGAACCGGTCACGATGAGTATGGAAACTACAGCGAGGATCCCAAAAACTGGTCAGATATGCTGAATCGCATTGGAGTGAAGCTGAAGGGTGTGGTCAAGGACTTGCCTGATCCAATTATCCGGAGAGCAAAGGCTGACGCAGATATTGGTATTATCGGCATGGGATCCACTCATGATGCCATGATTGAGGCACAGGATCTCCTGGCGGAGATGGGCATCCAGGCAGATTATATGCGCGTTAGGGCGCTGCCTGCAAACACAGTTGTGAGGGAGTTCATTGCAAGTCACGCGCGCAACTACATTGTGGAGCTCAACCGCGATGGGCAGCTGCGGCAAATCCTCTCACTGGAAATCTCAGAGTATTCCGAAAAGTTGATTTCCATTTCCGAAATTGGAGGTCTTCCTCTGACGGCGGCGTGGACAGCTGAGAAAATCTTTACAAAGGAGAAAAAAGGTGGAAAAAAACGTTGAGTTGAACCGGATCGGCCTCGCACTGGCTGACTATAAAGGGAAACCTTCGACGCTATGTCCTGGCTGTGGTCATAACGCTATTTCAAACCAGATCCAGGCAGCAGTCTGGGAACTTGGAATTGCTCCTGAAAAGGTAATGAAAATCAGCGGCATTGGCTGCTCAAGCAAGAGCCCAAATTATTTTCTCGATCGATCTTTTGGATTTAATGGCTTGCATGGGCGGATGCCCACGGTGGCAACTGGAGCAAGTTTTGGTGATTCGTCGATCAAAATCCTCGGTATCTCCGGTGACGGCGATACCGCCAGTATTGGCATGGGACATTTCAAACACGTCATTCGGCGGAACGTTCCAATGGTGTACATCATTGAGAACAATGGGTGTTACGGTCTGACAAAGGGGCAATTTTCTGCCACAACAGACCAGGGTCTCGTACTGAAGCATCAGGGTGTCAACATATTGCCTCCACTTGACCTTTGCATGGAAGCTCTCATCAGTGGAGCGCCTTTTGTGGCTCGCACCTTCTCCGGAGATGTAAAACAGATGAAAGAACTGATCAAAGCCGCGCTTTCTCAGAATGGCGTTGCTGTGATTGACGTCATCAGCCCATGTGTCACTTTTAACAACCGTGATGAAGCGCTGCAATCCTACTCATGGGGGCGGGAACATGAAGCGCCAATCCAGGGCATTTCGCACTTCACCCGCCGTGAGGATATGCAGCTTGAAAGTTTTGAAGAAGGAACCTTTCGAGAGATCCAATTGAATGATGGGTCTTACATGGTGTTAAAGAAAATCGACAAGGATTACGATCCAACCGATCGCCATGCGGCGCTGGATCTGTTGACGGAGTCCTACAAGTATCACTACTTTGCTACAGGTTTGATCTACTTCTCGGAGGTCCCGCCGACCATCCAGGAGCAATACGATCTTCCGGATGAGCCGTTCAACCGTCTCACCTCAGATCGCTTGCGCCCAAGCAAGGAATCTCTCGAGGCGATAAACATCTCGCTTTATTGAACGAAACCAGCTTCACAAAAACCGGTCTGATTCAGGCCGGTTTTTGGTTTGTTTGCAATTAGTGTAACTTCTGAGTCTCTTTTTGACCCGCTAGATCAGCCTTTGAGAGTATAGAGTAATGCCAGATTGGGACTGGTGAATGCGCCAACGGGAAAGCCAGTGATCACAACGACCTGGTCACCGCGTTTGAGTGGGGTGGCAGCTGTCAATGCAGTCTCGACATGCGTGACCATGGTTTCGAGCGTGTCGGCATGCGGGACGCGGAAGGGTGTGATACCCCAACAGATTCCCAGCCATTGGTAAGTGCTGATTTCCGGAGTAAAGGCAAATATTGGTACATTCGGCTTGGTCTTGCTGATCCAGAGCGCGGAAAGACCAGAACGGGTGAAAACAACAATCGCGGCCACGTCTTTGTCTTTTGCCATATCGCGTGCGGCGTGTGAAATCACGATGGCATCGTCAGTCGAGACGTCAGCTTGCAAGATATTGTGATGTCCCCAATCGGCTGAATGGCTTTCTGACTCCAAGATGATATTTGCCATCATGCGAATGCTCTGCACCGGATACTTGCCAGCAGCTGATTCTGCTGAGAGCATGACCGCATCGGTTCCATCAAAAATGGCATTTGCCACGTCAGCCGCTTCAGCGCGGGTGGGGCGAGGGTTGTTGATCATGGATTCGAGCATCTGGGTGGCAGTGATCACAAATTTTCCTAAGTTATTTGCCTTTTTGATGATCTCTTTTTGAACCGAGGGCACCAGCGCGGGTGAAATTTCGACACCCAGGTCGCCCCGGGCAACCATCACACCATCTGTTACTCTAACAATCTCATCCAGGTTAGTAATTGCTTCAGGTCGTTCCAATTTGGCAATAATTGGTGGTAGCCTTCGATTATTAACCATACTGCGCATAGTATCACGAACCATTTCAATGTCCGCTGCTTTTTTGACAAACGAAATTGCCACGAGGTCAACGCCTGCCTCAAGCCCAAACTTTAGATCTTCGAGGTCTTTGGCAGTAAGGACTGGAATGTCGAGATTGGAACCTGGAAGGTTGACACCTTTATGAGATTTGAGATTTCCACCAAGAATGACTTTAGCGAAAATGTTCTCTCCATCCAGGCGCAGCACTTCAAATTCGAGTTGCCCATCATCCAGCAGGATATGGTTACCAGGCATGAGCACTTCATGCAGTTTGGGAACGTCAAAAGGAATGAAAACCACTCCTTCCGGCAGGTTCTGAGGATCATCACGGGAGCTTAGCGCAACTTCTTGTCCGGACTGAAGGTTAATTACCCCATTTGGCAAAACGCCAATGCGTAATTTTGGACCTTGAAGGTCCATGAGAATTGAAATCGGCTTGCCAAGATCTTTTGAGATCTTGCGAATTAGTCTGATCTTTTCGCCATGGTCATCGTGAGCCCCATGCGAAAAATTCAATCGGCAGACATCCATGCCTGCCTTCACCATCTCTACCAGTACGGCTTCATCCGAACTGCTGGGACCTAACGTGGCGACGATCTTGGCAAACCGGTACATGGCGACCTTCCTTATCTTTTCAAGACATCCGCAATAATTCCAATCGCCCAGTCGAGGGTTTCTTTCTCAATCACAAGCGGTGGGGCGAAGCGGATCACATGGTCGTGTGTTTCTTTGGCGAGGATGCCGGCTTCCTGCAGCATTTCGCAGTAACGACGGGCACCGCCAGCTTCGGGATAGAGCTCGACGCCGATCAACAAGCCGCGTCCGCGGACTTCCTTTACTGCGGGGGAGTCTATTTGGCGCAGTTTTGACATGAAGTAATTGCCAAGTTCGGTCGCGCGCTCTGCCAGGTGCTCTTCATCCAGTACTTCAAGGGCTGCCACAGCCACAGCCGCGGCTAATGGGCTTCCGCCGAAGGTGGAACCGTGCTCGCCGGGTTGGAAGAGACCCAAGACTACGTCATCAGCAAGGACTGCTGAAACAGGATACATACCTGCGGAGAGGGCTTTGCCAATCACCGTTACATCTGGGCGGACGCCTTCGTGTTGCGAAGCGAACCACTTACCGGTCCGGCAAAGACCCGTCTGGATCTCATCAGCGATGAATAAAACGTTGTTTTCCTTGCACAAGTCGGCGACTGCTTTCAGATAGCCGTCCGGAGGCAAAACAACGCCATTTTCGCCCTGAATGGGCTCCAGCATGACTGCGGCCGTGTTCAGATTGATTGCGGTTTTCATTTCTTCGATGTCACCATAAGTGACAACCTTGAAGCCAGGTGTGAAGGGTCCAAAGGCTTCCTTGTAGAATTGTTCAGTAGAGAAAGAAACAATCGTAACGGTGCGCCCGTGGAAGTTGCCAGCAGCTACGATAATCTCTGCTTCGTACTTGGGAACACCCTTGACCACATAAGCCCACTTGCGGGCGATCTTGATCGCTGATTCGACGGCTTCGGCACCGCTGTTCATGGGCAAAACACGCTCATAACCGGTCAGATCCACCAGTTTTTTGTATAACATGCCAAGTTTGTCGTTGCGGAATGCGCGGGATGTCAGGGCGATTTTTTGTGCCTGATCAACCATCGCTTTGACCACGCGCGGGTGGCAATGCCCCTGGTTTACAGCCGAATATGCACTGAGACAGTCAAGGTATTTTTTGCCTTCAACGTCCCAAACCCAAACGCCTTTGCCCTCGGAAAGGACAACACTCAGAGGTTTGTAATTATGTGCGCCGTACTTATCTTCAATTTCGATGTAGTCTTTTGTTAACATTTATTTCTCTCCTAGTAATGTTTGCAGAATTGCTTTTTGTGCGTGCAGACGATTGTGCGCTTGGGGGAAGAGGCGTGAGTGAGGTCCATCGGCGACTTCGTCTGTGATTTCCTGGTTTCGGTGAGCGGGCAGACAGTGAAGCACAATCGCTTCCGGTTCAGCTTCGGCAACTAATTGATCATTCACCTGGTATGGAGGGAAGACCAATTCGCGTTTTGCGGTTTCTTCTTCCTGACCCATGCTGGTCCATGTGTCGGTATAAATCACGTGGGCTCCCTTGACGGCTTCGTGGGGATCGCGCAGGAAGTTCAGTTTGCTCCCGCTGGCTGCCGCAATCGGCTTAACTGTTTCGATAGCTTGTGCGGGCATGTCGTAATCTTCGGGGTTGGCAATTGTGAAGTTTGCGCCCAATTTAGCGGCAATCTGCATCAGCGAGACAGCCACATTATTGCCATCGCCGACATAAGTGATATTGACATCCTTGAATTTGCCGAATTCTTCATAAACGGTCATGATGTCTGCCATTGCCTGGCAGGGGTGACTGTAATCACTGAGACCGTTGATGACCGGGATGGAAGACCATTTTGCGAGCTCCAGCACGTGTTGGTGCTCAAAGACGCGCGCCATGATGCCGTGGACCATACCGGAGAGTACCCGGGCGATATCGGCTATCGACTCGCGTTTACCCAGTCCTATCTCATTTGGCGAGAGGTAAAGTGCGTCTCCACCGAGGTGGCGCATGCCCATGTCGAAACTGACACGGGTACGCAATGAGGGCTTTTGGAAAATTAACGCCAGCACTTTGCCTTTTAGGGTTGGCTGATTGCCGCCCGCCTGGTACTCTTGCTTCAGCTCAACGGCTAAATCGAGCAAGGCGAGTAGTTCTTCGGGGGTGTAATCGATGATGTCCAAAAAATCTTTGTGCATATTTACTCCTAAGGTCTCCTTTTGATTGTCGGCAAAATATACAGAATCGCGCGAATATAAGATCCGTGCGATCGCCTGGTTGGATTGTACCAGACAAATGGCTTTCAACCTGAAAGAGGAAGGTAAATATCCAAAAGCGGAGCTAAAATGCCTTCGGTTGTAGGGGAAAAACTGAAATCTAGAGGATGAAAATGCTGGAGCTAGGTTGGTTTATGAATACTGTTTTGGATGGGGTTGTTGAGTTGCGCAAGGATCTCATCTTGCAGTGCAGACATTTCCTGCCATTCACCGGTTGCGCCATGATCCATACCTGCCAGGTGCAATATGCCATGCACGAGCAGCATTTCGAGTTCGGTCATCACACCCAGCTCTCGGGTGTCCGCCTGCCTTTTTGCCGTTTCGAAAGAGATGAGGATATCACCAAGGTAAGTCTCTCCACTCTCTGGATCAGTGAAGGCGTTTTCGAAGGATAGTACATCCGTGGCTTCGTCCGTGTCCCGATATTGGAGGTTGAATTCCCGGATTGTTTTGTCGTCAGTTACCTGAAGGGTTACTTCTGGCTCGATTTCAAAGCCTAAAAATTTGAAGGCAGTTGCGCTGACTTTTTGCAATCGTTTTTTGTCCAGTTCTTTCCGATAAATCTGACGTGATTTGATCGTTAACATGTCATTTCTCAGGAGTGGATTGAGCCTGGTTTGTGATCAGGACTGGTTCAGTTTTACCGCGTCGGGTTTCAGGATATTGGATGCGCGGATGGTAAGAGCGTTGAAGTGTTTGGAAGAATGATTCCCGAATGGTGCTCAGGTCCTTCAGGGTTAGGTCGGTGTTGTCAAATTGCCCGGCTTCCTTGCAGGTGTTCATGACCGAATTGATCACATCCAAAATCTCCTCGTCAGTACGGGCAGTGTTGGCTCGGGATCTGGCTTCGGTGCCGTCGGCGAGCATTAGGATGGCGGTTTCTTTTGAACGGGGAGCTGGACCGGGGTACCTGAAAAGATCAGGATCAACTTCTTCCAAATTTTCAGCCGCTGCAAGCGCTTTACCATATTGGTAGCGCGTAATCATCGTGCCATGGTGTTCTCTTATAAAGTCAGTCACTCTGGACGGCAAACGATAACGTTTTGCGAGGGCAACCCCATCCGTGACGTGTTTTATGATAGTTGCGGATGCTACTTCAGGGGAGATGTCGTCATGGGGGTCAACGCTGCCGCGAATTTGATTTTCGACGAAGAAACCAGGATTTTCGGATTTTCCTACATCATGATAAAGTGCCCCAACCCTTACCAACAGCCTGTCAGCGCCGATAGCTTCAGCAGCTTGTTCCGCAAGGTTGGAGACCTGTAAGCTGTGCTGGTACGAACCGGGCATGGTTTGAAGCACATGCTGCATTAACGGGTGATCAGGTCTTGAAATGTCCATTAGTTGCAGGGCAGTCGGGATATCCAGAACGAACGAGAAAATGTACTCAAACAGGATGGTTAACGTACCAGAGGCAAGCCCATTAACCACTGCAGAGGCTGTCAGCGAAACCATGCCCAGCCAATCCGTGAAAGAATCACCCACACGGAAAATGAGAACCATCGCAATTCCAACCAGGCTCACTACTGCGCCCGCTCCCAGGAACGAGCTGATCCTCCTTGCCCGACCAATTACAAAGATGCCAGCAAAGGTTGGCAAAATGTAAAACAGCGCGAGCTCCATGTCGCGAGGATGACCAAAGACCGTAAGAATTGCAAGTAACAGGCTCATCAACAAGCCTGTGTCGAACCGCAAAACAATTGCGACTGTCAAACCAAAGGCAGCTATTGGAAAAAGCCAGGGAATAACCGTACGACCCATCACCAGGAAACGCGCTAATGCAAGAAATGTCAGGAAGAAAAATGCCAACAAGACGATCGTCCTGGTCTCTGTCAATCCCTGGATATTTTTTCGATGGTTAAAGTAAATCGCGGAAATAAAGCCACAAACAGCAACCAGAATGCCGCTGGTGATCAAAAGATTACCGCGGTTTTCTGGTTCACCTAAACCAAAAACGTTCAGGGATTCCAAATCCGCAATGCCGATGATCTGCCCCCTGCGCACCAATACCTCACCGGCCATGATTTGCCTGGTAATTGGTTCAACGCTGTTTCTGGCGACTTCCCTGGCTTGCTGGGTCTGTTCTTCGCTGAACAAACTAGTTGGAACAATTAGTGGCGAGACGATCATGGTGATCAATTGGGTTTGATCAGTTTTAAACCCAAAATCGATGACAGCCGGGAGATTGCTGCGCGTGCGACCTATCTGGTCATTGCGGATACTGTCTCGCAGAACCAGCTCGAGGACCCGATTGGCCTCGGTTGTGATGGCTTGCCAATCTTCCTCTGTAAGCTCCAAAATAGCTTCGTAAGTTTCATCTGTCATGGTGAGCTTAGCAGTTGAACGCATGTCATTGATCTTCTGCTGTTGAGTCGAAAACTGGTCATTGCGGACTGACGAAAAAAAGTAGAGGGCGTTGTTCAACGTCTCAAGTTGGGCTTTGGCAATACTGGGATCCGCAGGGAGGAACACCGGATCCACTCCAGCTGCAGCTTCCTTGCGAGCCTGATCAGTGAGGACTTTTGACTCAAAGGTGATGGAAAATGGAGCCGTTATTTCTTGTGGAGCGACTTGTCCGATGCTGACGGCTTCACTTTGGGCACTCAGAATGTCCGGCAAAACCAGGCTGCCAAAAGCCAACAAACAGGAGATTGCGAGGATAATTCCCTTAATTACTCCCCTGGTAATTTTTCTGTTGGATTTGCCTGAAGTTGTCGTACCTAACATGCGTTTATCCTGTCAGAAGTTCCCGCACCACGCGGCTGGCTTCTGCATTGCTGGTTCTTCCTGCCAGAAGGGGTTGAAGTGTCTTCATTACCACGCCCATATCCTTGATCGAGGATGCGTTGCATTGTGAAATGACGTTTCTCACCAAGTCTTTAAGTTCTTCCTCGTTAAGCTGAGTTGGCAGGTAGGTTTTTAAACAGGCGATTTCTTTGTCCGCTTGCAACACCAGATCCTCCCGCCTGGCTTTTTCTGCATCAGCTTTCGATTCCTGTCGGGTTTTGATTTCCTTCTGGATGAGAGCCAGAATTTCTTCCTGGTCAAGTTCTTTGCCTTTAGCTACTTCTGCCAATTGGATGCTCGCTTTGATCATTTTAACCACCCACTTTTTGGTTTCATCGTGGGTTTTCATGGCAACGACTAAATCAGCTTGTAATTGCTCTTTCATGTTCATTGTTTTATTATACCTGTGTCTTTCACCGATCTCAGTCCCCGAGGGTAATCAGTCCTTGCAACTTATCATAAAGAGACTGGTTGATCCCTTCTACTTTCATCAAATCTTCCAGCGATGTGAAAAGACCATTGTTCTGGCGGTAATCAAGGATAGCTTGTGCCTTCACTTCACCAATACCCGGCAGACTGTCCAGTTCAGCAAAACCGGCGGTGTTGATGTTTACCAACAAAGATGTCTCCACACTTAACTCTCTGTCGTCAGTTGTTAACGTGACTTCTTGAGTCGGGGGAATGAATAACCTCTGACCATCCGTCAATGTTGCCGCAAGGTTGAGTGATTGAGGGTCAGCTTTTGCTTGCAGACCACCAGCGGCTTGAATGGCATCTTCCACCCGCGCCTCCTCTGGCAGTGTGTAGACACCAGGATTAATGATTGCACCTGTTATGTGAACACGGATCAGTCCGGGTGTGGTGGTCGGATCTGGCGTCAGGTTGGGGGTTTTAGTCACGAGCATTATTGGCTGCCCTCTTTGAGGGGATGCCACCAATAGGATTGCTCCGACGACGACCAGCCCGAGCAAAAATCCAGCCAGGGTTTGCTGCCACGGCTTCATGCGGGTATGCCTTCAGTGCCTTTTTGTTCTGCCTCGTACATCAGGTTGAAGGCCTTGATGGATACTTCAAGCATATCTTCCGAGGGTTCACGGGTGGTCAGCTTTTGGAGGGCGAGATTGGGTTTTATGAGCGCACGCATCAATGCCGAATCGTCCATGTGCCTGGCAGCAAAACGAATATACTCATAGGCTAATCCCGAAACAACGGGCAAAAGCAGAAGGCGTGTCAGCAGGCGCCAATGCAGAGCCAAAGGACCAAGTAAGCTAAAAAACAGGATCGAGATCAAGACGAGGGTCAGCATGAAAGACGTGCCACAGCGGGGATGAACGAGCGTGAACTCACTGACGTTTTTTGGGGTCAATTCCGCACCGGCTTCAAACGCATTGATGGTCTTGTGTTCTGCGCCGTGATAGGAGAAAACTCTGCGAATCTCTGGCATCCTGCCGACTACAACCAAGTAAACAATCAAGATTGCGAGACGGAATAAGCCCTCAATCAGATTGCTGAGCCATGTGCCCAGTTTTCCCAGACCCTCAATTCCAAGCGGACCATCCAGCCAACCTGTAATTAAAGCTGGCAAAAGAAAAAAGAAACCGATGCCCAGCACGAGCGACAAAAGCACTGTGAGAACGAGGTCTTTTCCTTCGATTTGTTCGTCCTTACCACTGACCATATTGGACGACTTCGTGAGAAAGCGCATCCCCAGGTTCAAAGAATCCCACAAACCCAGAACACCTCTCAGGAAGGGAATACTCATCCACTTTGAGCGGTATAGAGCTGGAAGTTGCTCCTCGTAGGTGAGGATCTGACCGTCTGGTGCGCGTACTGCCATGGCAACGTGTTGTTTGCCGCGCATCATAACCCCTTCCATTACAGCTTGACCGCCATAGGAAGGTAGTCTTAACTCCTTTTGATCGCCTGTCATGTTTATGACTCGAAACTCGTCAGGAAGCGAATGTAGGCCTGGATGCCTTTGCGCCAGGTGGGCAGGTGTAAATGCTCATTCGGAGAATGGATGGCATCATCGGGCAGTCCAAGTCCGGTCAGGATTGATTTTACCCCCAGGACTTTTTGCATGACCGTAGCGACTGGGACGCTTCCACCTTCGCGTTTGAAGGTTACATCTTTATTCCACGTCTCTTTGAAGGCCTTGATGATGTTTTCCAAGCCTGGCGCATCGTCTGCCAGGTAGAAAGGTCCGCCAGAGTGTTTGATGAAGCTGACGGTAACTGTCGGAGGGACCAGCGTCCGAATATACTTTTCTGCAAGTTCATAAATCTCGGTGTGCTGTTGGTCAGCGACCAGACGGCATGAGATTTTGGCTTTAGCGTAAGCTGGGATGATGGTTTTTGCCCCTTCGCCGATAAATCCAGAATAGAGACCGTTTACGTCCAACGTTGGTCTTGCTCCCTGGCGCTCGAGAATGGAAAATCCTTCCTCACCGTAGACTGCAGGCGCGCCGGTTACACCCAGGAAATCTGCTTCGTTTGTCGGATTCATGGCAATTTTCTGGCGATCCTCGTCACTCAATGGTCGCACCCGATCATAAAAGCCGGGAATAGCCACCGATCCATCCGGATTGTGCAGTTGGGCAATAATCTTTGCCAATACATTGGCAGGGTTGGCGATATTTCCGCCGAAAAGCCCTGAATGCAGATCCATCTTTGGACCGTCGATCCGCACTTCAAAATAAACCAATCCGCGCAGTCCAAAAACGATTGTTGGGCTGTCCTTGTTGATCATGCCAGCATCTGAGTTGAGGATCATGTCGCATTTCAGCAAATCCGCATTCTCGTGGATAAAGCTTTCCAGGGAAGGGGAACCAACTTCTTCTTCACCCTCAAGAATGAATTTGATGTTGATTGGGAGTTCTCCGGTCTTCAGAACGCTTTCCAGCGCGAAAACCGTCGCCATGATCTGACCTTTCATGTCGGAGGATCCGCGGGCAAAAAGGTATTCTCCGCGAATGCTGGGCTCAAAGGCAGGGGTTGTCCATGATTCCAGTGGATCTGGGGGTTGAACATCGTAGTGCCCATAAATCAGGAGGGTTTTTGCATCCGGCTTGGGGGAGCGCTTTTCAGCAAAAACGATCGGATGTAAGTGGGTCGGATAGATCCTGACCTCATCCATGTTGATTCCTTCAAAATAGGTTTTAAGTAATTCAGCGGCTTCCAACAAGTTGGGTTTCATTTCCGGATCGGCAGAGACAGATGGGATTCTTAGGAATGAATCGAATGTGCGCATCTTCTCATTTTCTGTGGTTAAAAATTCCTGGATTGCTTGATCGGTTCTGGACATGTTCTTCCCTCAAATTTTTCAATGATTATATGCCATTTGGTATAAATTCGTGTTAGCATAGGCGTTGCAATTAAATTGGCAGCTGCAACCAAGACAAAGACAGGTGATGACCAACAGGTTGTAAATGGCGTCTAATTCAGGGATAATTATCGTAGGTTCCGGACAGTCGCGTGAAATATCGCACGCAGGGACTAGAAAGGCGATAAGCCAGATTGACCAGTAAGTCAATTTTGCTGCTAACGATATAGAGGCACGAGAGGTAAAAGAAACAAATGGGTTTAATTGAACACAGGCAATTGATCATTTTGGGTGCGGGACCAGCAGGACTCTCCGCCGCGATATATGCTGCCAGGGCTGAATTAAAACCGCTGGTGATAACAGGCATGGTCCTTTATGGACAAGCCTCATTGACACACACAATTGAAAACTATCCTGGTTTTCCCAATGGGATCGGCGGCATGCAGCTTGGTCAACTTTTTGAGGAACAGGCAAAAGCATTCGGCGCTGAATTTGTTTTCGACGAAGTTCAAGCGGTTGATTTGTCCAAACATCCATACATGGTCAGCGTTTATGGCGGGGACTATACCACAGATGCACTAATCATCGCCATGGGAGCAAACAACACCAGGCTCAATGTTCCTGGTGAGGAGGAGTTTATCGGCAGGGGCGTTTCTTATTGTGGAACTTGTGATGGCTGGTTCTACAAAGACAAAGATATCCACGTTGTTGGGGGTGGGGATAGCGCGCTTGAGGAAGCTATTTTTTTGACCCGGTTTGCCCACAGTGTGACCATTATTCACCGGCGGGACACCTTGCGAGCAGGGGCAATCCTGGAAAATCGTGCACGTACCAATCCAAAGATCGGTTTCATATTTGATACTGTCGTGAAGGAAATCAGGGGCGACGAAGGTGTGAATGAACTGCTGGTTGAAAACGTGAAAACTGGCGGGAAGAGCATAATTCCCACTGATGGTCTATTCATCTTCATCGGTCATAGCCCAAATACCAAGTTTTTTGAAGGGCAGCTTGCGCTGGAACCTGGCGGCACGATCAAGATCAATGAACACATGGAAACCACAAAAAAGAGCGTTTTCGCCGCAGGTGAGATTGCCGATCCGCATTTTCGGCAGGTTGTTACCTCTGCAGGTATGGGGGCTGCCGCAGCAATCTCAGCGACGCACTGTCTCGAAACGATGTCTTGCGGGCTTTAGGCTTGCTTAAGGTGCCGGGGTTGGCTGGACACCTGTACCAATCCAACTGAAGACGCGGAATGAGCTCATTACGCCGGCTTCCTCGTAGATCGGATTGTTGTTATCCTCATTGATTTGCCGTGCGACGGTCACACTCCACTGAATGATGTGGGGATTGCCATCTGCGGGGCGGAATGTTGATGGCAGGATGAACTTGGTGTCAGTGACGTATTCCACCAGGATCTTTTCCTCAACCGAAGTAAGATCTTGAACTTTTATCCGGTAAACTTCATTCGAACGCAAGGCTGCCACCGCTGCCCACTGCAAGGTGACTCCTTCATCGGTTGCCGAAAAGGCTTCGCCAGAACGCGGCAGTAGCAGGTTGGGCGCCGGGTATGGCGGCAGAGGCGTGGGGGTCAGGGTCGGACCTGGGGTGGGAAGTCGATCGCAGAGGGGTATGACGAGTGTGTCGCCCTGGCGAATGGTTGTGCCGGTCAACTTGTTGAAGTCCTGGATATCCTTCATGTCTACGTTGTAATTCATTGCGATTCCTTGCAAGGTATCGCTGGAAGAAACGACAATTGAAACGGTGTTAGTGCAGATGTCTGCTGCAATTTCCATCGCTTCTGGCGTCGCAGTCGGGACAGGAGAAGGGGTCAGGGTAGGTTGGGGAACCTTGAGCGTGCGCCCCTCACTGAGCATGCAATCAGTGCCGAGATTGTTGGCAAGAATGATGCTTTGTACGGAGACATTGAATTGGGCAGCAATGTCCGAGCAGGTTTCGTTGGCTTTTACGGTGTAATCAAGTGGGGGCAAGGGCGTCCAGGTAGGTTCTGGTTGAAGCGTTGGTGTATTGGTGGGGCTGATCGTCATTGTCGGGGTCGCTGTTTGCGTCGGTTCTTCAGTTTCCGTGGCTGCCACAGTGCCTGCACGCTGTTGGTTGATCACCAGGAAGATCACAACTCCAATCAAGGCGAGCAACAAGAGCCCCAAACCGATTAGCGCTCCCAAGCTCATTTTGACTTCAGGAATCCGTTTTGAGGTGATGGGTTGTTCCTTTTTGGACGTTGCGGTTCCATCGAGCGCAGTGCCGCACACCAGGCAGCGGGTTGCTGTTTCTGAGATGCGGGTGCCGCAGACCGGGCAGTTTTGACTCGCTCGGCTAATTTTTTCAGTTTGGATTTTTTTCATAAGCTTCTAATAACCGGGCCAACAACCATTGGTACAATTGGCTTAATGTTTGGTATCTATCTCCATATTCCCTTCTGTCGCAGAAGGTGTAAGTATTGTGATTTTATCACGTATGCTGGCAAAGACGAATTAATGCCAGGCTACTATGCTGCATTAATGTCTGAATTGCGTCACCAGGCAAACACCCTCCAAGACCTGCCAACACATGTGGACACGATCTTTTTTGGCGGTGGTACTCCTTCGTTGATGAGAGGCGAATGGATTCGTGAACTGATCGACTGTATACGCAGTGGTTACGGTTTGGCTGAAGACGCTGAAATTTCATTGGAAGCAAACCCCGGAACGCTTAGCCCGGAGTATACCGCCAGTCTGCTTGAAGCCGGAGTGAACAGGCTGAGTATCGGGGTCCAATCATTTGCTGAGCGTGATCTTGCCCTGCTTGGCAGGATCCACAACTCCTCCGAAGCTGTAGACGCTATCCATTCTGCGCGCCAGGCAGGATTTGCCAACATCAGCTTTGATCTCATGTTTGGAATTCCGGGGCAAAGTCTGGCAGACTGGCAGGCTAACCTGCGACAGGCAGTGAGCCTGGAGCCAGATCATCTCTCGCTTTACTCCCTGATACTTGAACCGGGCAGGCAACTTTTTGACGAAGTTGAGAGAGGGAAGATCCAGCCCACCTCAGAAGATCTGAGTGCTGACATGTTTGAATTGGCGATGGATATGCTGGTACAGGAAGGGTATTCCCAGTATGAAATCTCGAATTGGGCTAGAGGAGAAGCCTTTGAGGCAAGGCACAACAAAATCTATTGGAAAAACCAGCCCTACCTGGGGGTGGGGGCAGGCGCGCATAGCAGCTTAACTGGACTGCGCGTAGCCAATATTTCGTCAGTAGAAGATTACATCAACAAGATCCGTAGTTTAGGGTCAGCCTCAGACATCTCTTTCCCGGCTGCGGTGGAAACGCTCGAACTTGATCCTTACACTGTGCAGCAGGAGACCATGATGCTGGGGATGCGCCTGACCCGAGAAGGGGTATCTGAGTTTGAGTTCATGAATCGTTTTGGCAAAAGGATTTTGGATGTGTTCCCGAAAGAAGTGGATCGCATCATCGCCAGAAAACTTGCAGAATGGCGGGAATTCTCTGACGGTCCTCATCTGGTTCTCACCAGAAAAGGAGTGCCGCTTGGCAATCTGGTGTTTCAGGAGTTCGTGTGATTATCTATGGACTCTGATAAAGGTTCCCCAGCCGTGCTTGGCCCACTCTTCGGGTTCCGCCTGGGGTAAAGTCCAGCGATAGATCCAATTAGCATCGTCATTTGACATATTGATACAACCGGCGCTCATGGGTGTGCCAAAATTCGTGTGCCAGAACGTGCCATGTGTCGCCAGCCCGATTTCCATTTCGAAGAAACAGGTCCACGGAACGCCCATCCAGATCCTTTCGCGTACATTGCTGGTCAGAACGGCGTTCCCCATGTGTTTGGAGGGCATTTTCGTTTTGATTGCGTATAGTCCTTCACCTGTTGGAAAGCCCGTCGAAACCTTGAACTCCTTCACCACGTTGTCACCCTCAAAAGCCTGCAAGCGCTGCATGGGAAGGGATACGTCTATGTACTTCTCGCTGGCAGGGACATCAGGGGAAATGGGCGCAAACTCTTCATCATCGATGAAGCGCATATGCTCTGCCCGAACAATGGTTTCGGTACGTCCAAGTTCATCCTGAATTTTGTACCAAGGCTGTTTATCTGGTCCCTGCACCACGTCGACTACCCAATGTGCTGAGCGGTAAAAGTACATCCACAACGGGACCCAGTCGCTGTAAGGTTGGCGGTAAAGCGAGCGCGTATAGGGAACGGTGATTTCCGCTAATTGACCAGTACTGCGTTTTGGTTCAGAAGGCTCGTTTAGTTCGTACTTGACTTCGTAGAGGAGACCACTGAAGACAAATCCACCCCAACAGCGGTACCAGGTGGGATTCCAGGCAGGTCCATTGGTGCCAATCACCTCATCGTAGACATTAATGATATCCATGTATTGGCGCTGGTAGAGGATCACGCTCGACTCATCCGGCTCTTTGTAAATACTCACGCCGGATTTTTCGCCAACCAACATAAAGCGCGGTTTGCTCCAGCTGGCTCCAGCTTCAGCGTTTGGGAATAACGCTGTTGCTCCCAGACTCATCGCGCTAAATTTGAGAAATTCTCGTCTCGAGAGATCCATTAGTCTAGATCCTTCATTTTTATGTCTCCAATTGAGTCATAGACATACGCAGGGCGATATGGAAAATCTGGGATGTCACTTGCTTTCATCACGCCAGTCAACACAAGCACTGTGTCCATACCAGCAGAGATGCCTGCAAGGATGTCTGTTCGCATGTTGTCGCCGATCATAAAGCTATCCTCAGAATGGACACCCAGGTGGTTTAGGGCTGAACGCATCATGAGTGGATTTGGTTTGCCGATGTAAAGAGGGGCTTTTCCGGTTGCGGCTTCGATCAGGGCTGCCATGGCGCCTGTAGACGGAATAATGCCCTGTTCACTTGGTCCGGTCAGGTCCGGATTGGTGGCAATGAACCTCGCGCCGTTGTTGATCAGGCGGATGGCCACAGTGATCTGGTCAAAACTGTAGCTCGTGGTCTCTCCAAGCACGACGTAATCCGGGTTTACAGGCGTTTGAACGTAACCAATGCGGTGGATGGCTTCGGTGAGACCGACCTCACCGATCACAAATGCTTTCCCCTTCGGCAATTGATCCTCCAAAAACTCAGCGGTGGCTACTGCGGATGTGTAGATGTTTTCTTCAGGGATATCCAGCCCGGCGACTTGCAGAAGGTGGGCCAGGTCGCGTGTGGTGTAGAGCGCGTTATTTGTCACGACCAGAAATTTTCGCTCTTCCTCCAGCAAGGCCTGGATGAAATTCTTTGCGCCTGGAATTGGTGTTGACCCATTAACGAGCACTCCGTCCATATCAATCAAGAAACTCTTTTTTACCTTGGTCATTCAGTCGCTCCTGTTTTAATCATCAAAGCCACTGTTGATTTTACCAACAGTGGCTTGATATTACGAATTTTTTGAAAGGTTTACTTCTTGGTCAGGATGATGCGGGCATCCACGACTGCCACGCCCTGTCCTTCTTCGTAAACGATGACGGGGTTGGCGTCAGATTCGGCGATTTCATCCCGCAGGTCATAGACCATGTAGGAATAGTGTGCCAAAACATCCGCAAGTGCTTTTTGATCCCGTGGGGTCTCACCGCGAGCTCCCTGCAAGATCTTAACGCTCTTGATCTCGGATTGCATATCAAGCGCGGTGGCTTCATCGATCGGAGCAACTTTGAAGGTAACGTCTTTCATGACTTCCACGAAGATACCGCCAAGACCAAACATCAGGGTCGGGCCAAAAGTGGCATCGTTGACCGAACCTACGATAACCTCGGTGGCCCAGGGAGCCATTTCCTGGATAGCGACACCGTCGATTTCAGCGTCGGCTTTGTAATTCAGGGAGTTTTCCATGATGACTTTCCAGGCATCGCGCACGCCCTGCTCGTTCTTAATCCCGACTTTGACAGCGCCAGCATCGGATTTGTGCAGGATATCGGGGGAGACAATCTTCATAACAATTGGGAAACCAATTTCATTGGCCATGCGGATGGCATCTTCCTCGGTCTTGGCGAGGTCAGTGGAGGTCACGGGCAGACCGTAAGCCTTGAACACGTGCTTGGCTTCGACTTCGGTGAGGGCGTCACGACCCTTAGCGCGGGCAGCGGCGATGATCTGGAGGGCTTTTTCCTTGTCAACATTGGTTGGTTTGTACATGCTATTATGCGCGGTTTGCAGCAATTCATCCTGTTTGCGCAGGGATGCCAGCGCTTTGACTGCCAGGTCGGGAGCATCATAAGTGGGAATGTCATGCTCGATCAACCATTCCTTCGCTTTCTCGCAGCGTTCGCCGCCGATGAAAGATACAGCAATCGGCTTGCCCGAAGCGCCAGATTCATGGATGGCGTTATAAATCGCTTCCGCGATTTCCTGCGGATCTGTGACGGAGGTTTCGCAGTAGAGCACAACCATTCCATCCACCCAGGGGTGAGCGTACGAGTACTTAACGCCTTCAAAATAGCCTGCCAGACCAGCACCGCCGGTGATATCCACCGGGTTTTTGGCGGAACCGAAAGAGGGCATATGTTTTTTGAGCTCTTCCTGAACGTCCTGAGGAGCAAATTTTAGGGGTAAACCGTATTTTTCAGCAGCATCTGTAGCCAACACGCCAACACCGCCGCCATTGGTGACGATCAGGAGGTTGTCGCCTTTCATGGTCGGCTGCAGGGAGAGCGCCAGGGTGGTGTCGAACATGTCGTTGAGGTCTTCAGCCTGGGCAACGCCAGCCTGCTCAAATGCGGCTTCATAAACCTTGGCACTACCAGCCAGCGAGCCGGTGTGCGAAGCGGCAGCGGCTGCGCCGTGGGCAGAAGTGCCGGCTTTGAGAGCGATGATCGGCTTAGTGCAATTGCGAGCTGCTTCCATGAATTTTGGTCCGTCTTTGATGCCTTCGATGTAAAGCGTGAGACAGGACGTGTTTTCGTCTTCATTCAGGTACGAGATCAGGTCAGCAAAATCGAGGTCAGCCTGATTACCAATGGAGATCATCTTGTCGAAACCAACACGGCGTGTGTAGGTGGCGGCAGCCATGGCGATCAGGAGCGCGCCGCTTTGAGAAACAAGCGCGGCCTTGCCTTCGTATGGCAGGTAGTTGTAGAAAGAAGCGTTCATCTTGTCGCTGTTGGAAAGCACACCGATGATGTTCGGGCCGATGATGCGCATGCCATACTCGTGGGCGATTCGGACGATTTCCTCTTCGAGGGCATGGTCGCCGACTTCGCTGAAACCGGATGTGATGATGCTCAAGCCCTTTACGCCTTTTTCGCCAGATTCCTGAACGACCTTGGAAACAAACTTCGCTGGGACGGTGATAACGGCGGCATCTACCACGTAAGGCACATCCTTGACGCTTGGATAGCATTTGTAGCCCACAATTTCTTCGGCGTCGGGGTTGATTGGATAGACAGCGCCCTGATAACCACAATTTTTGAGGTTTTCAACGACTTTGTAACCGATCTTATCTGGGTTGGTTGATGCACCGATGACGGCGATACTCTTGGGTTTGAGAACAGCATTAATAATTGGATCCACTTTTTCCTCCGGAAGTATTTTGTTTAATTATCCAACTAGCTAGTATACCGCAAATAGCCTGTACTGCGATGGTCAGAAATAATAAAAAAAGAGGCTGACCCAAAAGCAAGTTGGATCGGCCTCTTTTTTGGTTAGATTTGGCACAGAGGCAAAAAAATAAGAAACTGCGGTCTATCCAACTGCCAACTTCTTAATATTGTGTGCCATACTCAG
>Ga0116157_10000941_pt1 | contig 29651 bp, 18 predicted proteins | sample AD_UKC048_MetaG_FD_89882 | JGI IMG/M metagenome (GOLD analysis project Ga0116157, IMG submission 89882) | Active sludge microbial communities of municipal wastewater-treating anaerobic digesters from USA - AD_UKC048_MetaG | ecosystem: Engineered > Bioreactor > Anaerobic > Digestate | place: USA... | reverse complement strand
TGCATTGTCGCGCGCCGCACACCATTGGAAGTCCCCTCTATCATCAGATGGGCATTGATTGTTGGGTGTTCCGTGTTGGGCGTTTGAGTTTTGAGACAGCCTCGCCTCGCGGGCCGGGTCGGCTGTGGTGGCAAACAGGTTTCTCGACGGCCTGCTGGCGCCGGACAAGAATCGAAGGTCTCAGCAGAGCCGATGACGGCCTATCGGCTCTGCTGAGGCCGATAGCCAAACCCCGCAGCGTCCGGCTACGCCCCGCTTTCGGGACGCGCAAAACGCTTTCGTGCCGCCCGCGCTCCCGCTATCGTGTGCGCACGATATGACACGCGCCCTCGCCCTCTTGCTCGTCGTTCCCCTGATGGCTGCCGCGGCAGAGAAACCTGCCGCCGGATCCAAGCAGTACCCCCCCAAGGGCATTCCGATCCCGCCCGAAGTCCGTTCCCAGCTCGAGTCCGGGCTCGCGCAGCTGGGCCGCGAGATCGATTCGCTCCGATCGAGCCTCCGCACCAGCCCCAAAAAGCTGGAACTGCTTCCCGACGTCGAGATCTTCCACAAGGCTGTCCAGTTCACCCTGGCCGACGAGATGTTCCACAAGCCCGACGAGTTCGCGTACGCCAAAGACCTCTTGAAACTCGGGATGGAGCGCGCCGCGCAACTCGCCCGCGGCAAACCCGAGTGGACCACCGCCACCGGGCTCACGGTGCGCGGCTACGTCTCAAAACTCGACGGCTCGGTCCAGCCCTACGGCCTCGTCGTGCCCAAGTCGTACAAGGCCGGCGCACTGAAGAAACATCGTCTCGATTTCTGGTTCCATGGCCGCGGCGACACGCTCAGCGAGGTCGCGTTTCTCCGCGGACGGCTCAACGCGAAACTGGAAAACGAATTCGCGCCCGACGACGCATTCGTGCTCCATCCGTACGGCCGCTTCATGAACGCCTACAAGTTCGCGGGCGAGGTGGACGTTTTCGAGGCGCTCGACCACGCGAAGAAGAACTATCCCATCGATGACGACCGGCTCTGCGCGCGCGGCTTTTCGATGGGCGGGGCCGCCGCGTGGCACATCGGGGCTCACCACGCCAGCCTCTGGGCCGCGGTCAACCCCGGAGCCGGGTTTGTGGACGTCTGGAACTACCAGGGCCTTGAGACCAAGGAACCCAAGCCACCCTGGTACGAGAAGAAGATGTACGCCCTCTATGACGCGCTGGATTACGGAGCCAATTTCTTCAACACCACGCTCGTGACCTACAGCGGCGAGGACGACAAGCAGAAGGCCGCCGCCGACCTCATGGCCGCCGCGATCGCCGCCGAGGGCATGAAGATGACGCACATCATCGGCCCGAAGACCGGGCACAAGTACGAGCCCAACGCCAAAATCGAAGTCGCGAAGCTCGTCGATGCCGCCGCCACGAAAGGCCGCGACACCCGGCCCAAGAAAGTCCGGCTGGTCACCTACTCCCTCCGCTTCAATCGCATGGCGTGGGTCACGGCCGATGCCATGGAGAAGCATTGGGAGAAGGCGACCATCGACGCCGAATTGGTGGGCTCGGGCGCGCGCCTGACCACCACGAATATCACGGCGCTCACCGTGGATCTTCCCGCGGGCACCGCCGTATCCATCGACGGCACGCCCGTCAAGGGCGGGCCGGTACCGTTGTCATTCGTCAAACAGGCCGGACGCTGGACCCGCGCCACGCCGGCCGCCGCGGTCTTCCCACCGCCCAAGCGGCACGGCCTCCAGGGCCCCATCGACGATGCCTTCGTGGAACCTTTCGTGCTCGTCGCGCCCACCGGCTCGCCGACGAACACCGAGGTCGGCGAATGGGCCGCCAACGAGCTCGCGGACGCCCAGCGGCAGTGGCGGCTCCAGATGCGCGGCGAACCCCGCGTGAAAAAAGACCGCGACGTGGCACCGACCGACATCGCCGATGCCAACCTCATCCTGTTCGGGGATCCTCAAAGCAATAGCCTCATCGCGCGCATCGCCGATAAGCTCCCCATCAAATGGTCGTCCTCCTCGATCACGGCCGGGGCAAAAACGTTCCCCGCGAAATCCCACGTGCCGGTGCTGGTTTTCCCAAATCCGCTCAACCCGAAGCGCTACGTCGTTCTCAACAGCGGCTTCACGTTTGCCGAGGTCGGCGGCCAGAGCAATTCGCAGCAGACGCCCAAGCTGCCCGACTGGGCCATCATCGACATCACCGTCCCGCGCCCAAACCGGCTCCTCAAGGGCATCGCCGCCGCTGACTTCTTCGACGAGCAATGGCGCATGCCGCTTGGGAAGTGAGCGTTTCGCAGCCCATCGAGAAATCCACACGACAGCCGCGCTGGGTGCGGGAAGAATCCCGTCCCAAGGCCGTCTCAAAACAAGACCGTTCCATGGGCCTCGACCCTTCGAGGGCCCAGGTGTAGCGCGGCTGGTGAATCGCGGACGCCGGGGCCGGCGTCCCTCCCGGCTGATGCGGGCAGCAAGTGCTGTGCGGCGTCTGCGTGAGACGCCAGCGTCTGGGTGATGGCCCGGAAGTTTGAGACAAACTCGCCCCGGCGTCCGCCTTGGGCCGAGTGACGGCACGGCACCTCGCACGCGCGACGCGTCGCTCCTAATTCCTCAGATCCACGCCCCGAGCAGACCGATGGGCGGTGCATCCTTTGCCGCGACAAGATGCCCCAGGGTCCCCGTGACGCGGATCTCAATCTGGTTGGGACCGGCCTTCGCCACCCCGGCCAGATCAAACTCGAACGGCCGCCAGCAGCGCACTCCAAGATCCGCGCCGTTCCAGACTACGCGAACGGGGTAACCGCCCGCATCGACCTCCAGGCGCTTGGGCGGCCCTTCGAATTGGACCTCGGCTGTGTAGCACCCGGTCCCGCAGAACTCGGGATATCCCTGTCCCCGCCAATCCCCGGCCTTGATGCTTGTCATCGGTTGCACCAGATGACCCCGGCCATCCACCGAAAACCCACCCCACAGGATCGCGTGGGGCAAGAACCTCAAGGGGGCCTTCTCGGTTGAATCCCACTCGATCCGGTTAGTCCCGACCCGCAGCATCGCGGCGATGGGAACGCGCCCGTAGCTGGCGTCGTAGGCCGTGTCTGGCCGCGCCGAACCCAGATCGACCGCCGCCCCGTTGATCCGCAGCGCGCCAACCAGCTGCCGCTGCACGGACAGCGACGCATCGGGGGGAACGAAATCCAAGATCAAATCCTGTCCATCGAGCCGCAACGAGTTGTCACCCAGCGCCCCGAACTTCCAATCCGCAACCAGCGCCTTCCCCGATGGAGAGGGGCCGCCGCCGGCGCACGCAAGGCGGTCCCGCAGCGCCTCGCGCGCAGCCCGCACTAGCTTCTCGGTCCAATCGCGCAGCGGCGCCGATTTCTGCGGCTCTGGGCCCGCCACGGCCCACACCGCCTCGTCGCCCGGCCACTCGATCGGGAGCGGTTTCGCGGCGCGGGCAGCGACGGCCGCCTCGGCCACGTGCTCCGAGAAAGCCTTTGCCGCCTCGCGGAACCAAGGCTGCTGGATGCCCGCGACCCCGAGATATTCGCGCTTCGAAAGACAGCCCCGGAAATCGAAGGGGCAGATCGCCATCACGTAGCGGTCCACGCCGCACGCGGTCATCAGGTCCATCATGCGCCTCATGGTGTCCGTCGAGAGACCCGGCGGACCCAGCGCGTACACCTCCGCCATGCGCTCTCGCCCCGGAAAACGCGATATCGCCGCCAACGTCAGGGCCTCGCATTTCTCCGGGTCCACGCGCGTGCTGATCTCGTCGATGCCGGGGATCCCGAAATGCCCCAGCTGGCGCATCAGGCTGCCGCTGGACATCACCTCCGACCCAAGGCTGCCCTCGCCCAGCAGGTGTCCGGAAAACGCCAGCCGATGCGACGTGCACCACTCCGCGATCGGTTTCACCCACTGGCTCTCGAACACGTCCGTGAACGCGGCCCAATACTTCGCCCAGAGCGCAGGATCTCCAGGGTCCTTCGCGGCGGAAACCCTCGCGGGAAAATCGCCGCCGAGCGCGGCGTTCAATGGCCCGGACCACGCCACGGCCCACCGGTCGTTCGGGCCGCGCAGCCCACCGCGATGCTGCTGCGGGAATGATGGCTCGTCGGTGAAGATCGCCCGGACCGTGGTGCCAAAGTATTCGCCGATCGCCTTGGCGTAACCCTCGTGCGTCACCTCCAAAAACCGGCGCGTGGCGGTGATGTCGAGCAGGCCGGCGGTCTCGGGGACGACGGAAACCTCGCAGCGCCCGTCCGCGCCCACCCGCAAGACGCGCGCCTGACATCGCCCACCCCCCGAGGCCACCTTCCCCTTTGCTTGCCCGCTCGGCCACGTGAATTCGTCGTAGAGCCAAACCTCCATGCCCCGCGCGGCGGCCTCCGACACGATATACCGAACCCGCTCGAACCACTCGTCGCTCAGATAATCGATCTCCAGCCCCCATCGCGGATAGAGCACAACGCCCCAATCCGCGTCTCTGAACAGGTCCAGTTGCCGCCGAACCTCGCCGGAATCCAGTCTCCCTGTCAGCGCCCACATCGCCAGCGGTCGGGTCGGGGCAGCCTTGGTTCCCACATCAGGCTTCTCGACTGCCCCCAGCGCATGTCCGGCGGCCGTCACGCACGCCCCAGCGCCCGCCCGAACCAAGAATTCTCGCCTCGTCATAAGAAAACCACCGGGGCGCCGACGCCCCAAAGTTTTATTGTCGAGAGCCGTCGCGGAAATTCCAAGCTCTTTTGGACGAAATCCACCGGCAATCGGAGGGACCACACGCTAGCCCGGATATTTCACAGCCTGCCGGCTGTGAAATTCCGGTCTCTGGGTTTTTCGGACGCAGTCTGACAAGCGACGCTGAACCCTTGCATCAATCACCCATCGTCCCCATGTTTCGGTAGAGTCATCCTCGCCATCTTGTGCCCGGGACCGAATGCTCATGAGCACCACAAGTCATCCGACGCTCGCCGCCCTCATCGCATATGGGATTCACCTTGCGCCCCTTTCGGCCGAGACGATCTGGATCCAGGCCGCGGAAAGCGCCCGTCTGTCGCCACTGATGCTCCGCGCGTCAGAGGTCCAGATCGCCGATCCCGGTGCCCTCGGCGATTGCCTCGTGCCGATCATCGCGGCCAACGCCGAGCAGTCCGGCGAATCCAGCTACGCGGAATTTGACGTCCAAATCCCGCGGGCGGGCACCTATTTCCTATGGGCGAGGCTCCGCTACCCCACCGGTCAACCGGAGTCCTTTGCGGTAAGGCCCCCCGACGGCACCGCGCCGAAAGAACCCCTTCTGCTCGGGGGCAGCGGCATCGGAGTCTGGGCATGGCACTGGGATGGTCGAGGCCAAGGCCCGGAGGGTCGGCCGGGCACCGAAAAGCTTCGCCTCGAGATGTCGGCTGGACCCAGGACGCTGCACGTGAGCACGTATCATGCGTCCGCGACCACGTTTCGCCCCATGCGATGGCAGCAGGCCGAACCCACCTTCAGCCCACGACTCAACATCCTCTGCCTCACCGACGATCCCAACTACGTCCCGAGCGACGATGACGCCCGCCAAGTCCTGCGGCCAATCGCCCCTACAGTCGCACCGCCCCAGGCCATCGGGCCGCGACTGTCCGCCCTGCCCCCAGGCCAATGGGCTGCCTCCGGGCGAAGACCTTTGCCCGATTGGATGCGCTGCCCGCGCTGGTACACGAAAGATTCGTGGCGCGAAGAGTTGTCCGGGCGCCACGCGGGCGATATCGCCACCCTCGTTCGGCAGGCCGCGGCCAATGGCGCCTCTGCGCTCCGCCTCAGCATCTTCTGGGGCGGCGAGGTCTATTACCAGAGCCACGTCGCCCCGCACGCGCCCGGCCTTGGGAACCTCGACTATCTGCGCGAGGCGATCGACGAGGCACACCGCACAGGCATGCGGATCGTCGCCTACATGAACCCCAACGCCCTGTACCCCGAGCACCCCCTCTTCGGCGAGGTCACCCTCCGCGATGCCGGCGGCGGCATCGTGGCCCGTCCGGCCTACGGCAAGCAGAATCCGACCGCCCGATACGCCTGCATCAATCACCCGAAATACCGCAAATTCCTGTGCGACGTGCTTCAAGAGATCTTCACGAAGTATCGGCCAGACGGCCTCTATGTGGACGGCCTCACCCCACACGTCTGCTTCTGTGAGCACTGCCGCGCAAGATATCGCCGGCTGTTCAGCGCGGACATGCCCGCCGACAAGTTCGCCCCAATCCCCGGCTCCTGGGCAGTCTGGGGCGAATTCGGCGGCGACCCGCAATCGGTCGGCGACGTCGAGAATGACCCGGATGCGCGCAACCTCACCGAACTCCTCTATGGGTCGCTTGTCGAAATCACGCGCGAGTTCACCGCGACAGTCAAACGCTGCCACCCGGAGGCCATCACCGCGTACCACTCGCACCCCAAACCCGCTTGCGCCGATTGCTATGACGCGACGCTGACCGAGGTCTACAGCCCGCGGCCCTGGGTCCACACCGCTTGGCGCGCCCAAGAACTCGCCGGATTCTCGAATGTCTTCCCCATCCCCGTCCTCTTCAATGTCTATCCCCACGATCACTTCACCGCCGCCGAGGCCCGATACAAGGCCTTCCAGGGCTTGGCCGCCGGCGCCTATCCCAACTTCTGGAGCACGCCGGGCATGAGGCCGGTCTTCGACTTCATGGCGAAGAATGCCGACTGCCTCGATTTCGCCACCGCGCTGCCGATGAAATTTATCGCGCTGCCCCGCGATATCCGCACGGACTCCACCCAGGCCGCGACCCCCGCCGCCCAGGGAGTGCGCTATACCACGGACCGATTCCTCGCGCCATACGTCGGCGCATACTCGGCCCTGATGCGCGCGGCATTGCCCGTCGTCACGCTGCACCGCCCAGGATTCCAGGAACGACTCAACGGTTTTCGCGTCATTGTCCTGGCCAACATGTCGAACCTCAGCAGCGCCCAGGTGGAGGCGGTCCGGAAATTCGTTCGCGAGGGCGGCGGGCTGATCGCGACACACGAGACATCCCTGTGCGACAAGAAGGGCCACAGGCGCGCCGACTTTGCCCTCGCGGATGTATTCGGCGCCCATTACGCGAAGACGCTCCCGGCAGCCAGGCGCAACCTCGTCATTGGCGACGAAAACCCGCTCGGACTCACCTCCCAGTCGCCCCCGCCGCCCCACGAAGAGCCGCATGTCGCGGTCGACCTCACGTCTGGCAAACGGGCCGCCTCCCTGACCGGCGGCGATCTCGGCGCAACCCAACTCCCCGCCGCCGTCGTGAATGACTTCGGGAGCGGGCGCTGTGTCTACCTGCCCGGGCGGTTCGACGCGATCCAGTGCAACCAACCCGATCCTTTCATCGAACGACTCTTCGCGGATGCCGTTCGTTGGGCGGCGAATGGCGCGCCGCCCATCGATGTGAACGCCAGCGGGATCGTCGCCGTAAGCTGTTTCGAACAACCCAACCGCCTCGTCGTCCACCTGGTCAATCATGATCGGGACAGCCGCTTCTCCAACGATGGATTCCGGCCCATCGGCTCGGTGAAGATCCGCCTCCAGTTGCCAAAGGGCTCCAGCGCCTCACGCGTTCACCGCCTCTGGACGAATGCCGACGTGGATCACCATGTCGAGGGCGGTATCCTCACCGCCGAACTCCGCAATATCGGCGAATACGAGGCCCTGTCCGTCGAGTTGAAAGTGGCGCCCCCGCATCCATGAGCGACCCGATTTCGCCGGGAGGGACGCCGGCCCCGGCATCCGCGATTCACCAGCCGCGCGACAATGCACGGCATCTCACAGAGATGCCCTACAAAATTTGCAGGCCGCCTGTGCCAGGCGGTGCGGTTCAGAGGTTTTGAGACACGCTCAGGCCGCGGGTCCTCCCCAGGATGCCCGCATGGCGGGGCGGTTTTTCGACGGGCTGCTAGGCCTCCCAGCCCTTCCTCGGCGGCGGCCACGAGAACATCTTCTTGGCCTCCGGGTTGTCCAAGATCTCCCTGCTGACTGGGTCCAGTTTTAGGTTACAGTTCAGATGCAACGCGATGTTGCCGAGTTGCATGACCTCGGTCAGCAGGCCCGCATACGCGAAATGCGACCGCGCCTTTTCCTCGCCCCTGATCGCCCGGAGCCAATTGTCGAAATGGCTGCTCCGCTTCTCGGCCACTTTCGGCAGGGTCGCCGCCATCTCCTGCGCCTTCGACTCCGGAATGATTCGCGGCGTGCCCGCGTGTGACCCCATCACCGCGGTCGCCTTGCTCCCGATAATGAGCGATCCGCCCCCCTCGTTTCCCATCTGCCGATCCGGCTCAAGCTCCGCTGGGCGCTCGGGCTGAAACTCCGGACCCTGGTACCACCTCAGGACCATTTCCCCTCGGCCCGGCTTCGCCGGAAATGTGTACGTTAATCTCGCGCTCTTCGGGAACGAGAGCTTCAGCGGCCCCGTGCTCTCCACATGGACTTTGCTCGGATACCCAAGGTCGAACACCGTCCACGGCGCGTCCATGTTGTGGCACGCCCAGTCGCCAAGCGCCCCGTTCCCAAAATCGAACCAGCCGCGCCACCTGCTCGGATAATACCGCGTGCTGTGCGGTATCTGCGGCGCGGGCCCGAGCCAGAGGTCCCAGTCGAGCCCAGGGGGCACCGGTTCGGCCTTTGGGCGTTCCGCGTCGTCGAAACTCCAGTTCGACTTGCACCACGCCCGCAGTTCCTTCACCTCGCCAAAGACCCCGGCCTTGGCCCAGGCGTCGAGCAACGGAATTCCCACCCCGGAATGCCCCTGGTTCCCCATCTGGCAAACCAACTTGTTTTTCTTCTCCGCCTCCATCAGATCGCGGATCTGCGCGATATTATGTGCCAGCGGCTTTTCGATGTAGACGTGCTTCCCCATCCGCATGCACCATTTGCCACAATAATGATGCGTGTGATCCGGCGTCGATATGACCACGGCGTCGATCCCCTTGCCGTGCTTGTCCATCATCTTGCGGAAATCCGCGAAGGTCGGGACGCCGGGAAAACCCTGGTAGGTCGCGCCCGCCCGTTTCTCATCCACGTCCGCGAAAGCGACGATATTCGCCGCCGGGTTCCCCGCCATGGCCTTGACCGCGCTGGATCCCTTCCCGCCCGCGCCGATGAAAGCCACGTCGATCTTCCCGTTCGCGCCGAACACCGACCTCGGCAATATGGTCACCCCGGCCAGCGCCGAAACCCCTCGTCCCAGGAACGCCCGTCGACCCATGCCAGGACGAATCCGCGCCGCATCCGCTGTCATGCCCATATTCTCGAATTGTGGCGGTCGAGCACGGACCGCGCACGCAAAAACACGCCCCCGATCCCGAATGGCGCTCAACAAGCAACATCGACAGTGGCCTTTCGATTGGGTGCGCCATGCGAGCATCCTGGGGAGGACCCGCGGCCCGCTGGGCTTCTTCGCGGCGCTCGATTCCCCGTTCGTCCTGAGCCTGTCGAAGGACGGACTCGATGGAGCGGCGCGTTCGGCCCCGAATGCCGCCTGACATGGGCCGCGCATGCTGCTCGCATCTTAACCCCACTCCGCGCCTACCACTCACCATCAGAATCCGACAGACAACCTCGGGCCCAAACCCTATGAATAGATCCAAGGATGAGAATACCGCATGATCCTCCACCGCGCACAGCCCCCGGCATATTGGCCCAAGTGACCGCCATCTCCTCACTGCTTATGGCGACATCCCTGTCCGCCGCAGACTTCCCCGAAGGCACGTTGATCATCGAGGCCGAAGGCTTTCGCGACCGCGGCGGCTGGGTGATCGACCAGCAGTCGATGGATGTCATGGGCTCGCCGTATCTGCTGGCACACGGACTCGGTGTGCCAGTCGGCGACGCCTTGACCACGATCGATGTGCCGAGTGCAGGGAGTCATCGGGTCTGGGCCCGCACGCGCGATTGGGTCGCGCCGTGGAAGGCGGAGGGCGCCCCCGGCCGATTCCAACTGCTGGTAAACGGGCAACCGCTGCAGACCACCTTCGGCACCGAGGGCGCTCATTGGCATTGGCAGGACGGTGGATCCGTGCACCTGCCCGCTGGCAAGGTCGCGATCGCGCTCCATGACCTCACCGGTTTCGATGGCCGGTGCGACGCCATCGTGTTCTCACCCGATCCCGGATTTCGCCCACCCGAGGCAAACCCGTCGCTGGCCGAGTTCCGCCAGACCTTGCTCGGCCTGCCCGCGGAACCCGACGACGGCGGCGAATATGATCTCGTCGTGGTCGGCGGCGGCATGGCCGGTTGCTGCGCAGCGGTCAGCGCCGCGCGGCTCGGCTGCACCGTCGCATTGATCCAGGATCGTCCGATCCTCGGCGGCAACAACAGTTCGGAAGTTCGCGTCGGCCTCTCGGGCCTCGTCCACCAGGCACCCTACCCTCGCCTTGGCGACCTCGTCGATGAGATAGGGCCGGTCGGACATTGGCCCCTGTACGAGGCAAAGCGCGATCCGGAATCCGACAGAAGCAAGCGCATCCTCGACGTCATCGAAAAACACCCCGAAAAGAAGATCCACAATGCCGGCCCGGCGTCCAACTACGAGGACGACCAGAAGCGGCGCGTCGCGGTAGCCGAAAAAAACCTGCGGCTATTCCTGAACACGCATGTCCTCCGCGTCGAGAAAGAGTCCGGACGCATCGCGGCCGTCATCGGAAAAGACATCGTCACGAACCGGGAGCGGCGGTTCCGCGGGCGGCTTTTCGTCGACTGCACGGGCGATGGCACCGTCGGTTTCTTGGCGAGCGCCGATTTTCGCGTCGGCCGCGAGGCCAGCGAGGAAACCGGCGAGTCTCGCGCGCCAGAGAAAGCCGACCCGCTCGTGATGGGCACCTCGGTGCAATGGTATGCCATCGAGGAGTCGCGGCCGATCCCCTTCCCCGATTGCCCCTGGGCCGTGCGTTTCACGAATGAGACCTGCCAGCGGCTCGCGAAGGGCGACATCGATTCCGAGACCGGCGCGAACCGCATACGCGGCGACTGGGACTGGGAGACGGGCATGAATCTCGATCAGGTGACCGAGATCGAGCGGATCCGCGATCACGCGCTCCGGGCGACCTTCGGCAACTGGGCATTCCTTAAGAACCACAGCGACATGAAGGAGCGCGTCACCAATTATCGGCTGGCGTGGGTCGCCCACATCGGGGGGAAAAGGGAAAGCCGACGACTGTTGGGCGACGTGATCCTCCAGGAGCAGGACATCGTCGGACAGCGCGCTTTCCCCGACGCGTGCGTCACGACGACATGGAGCATCGACCTGCACCACCCCCACCCGGAGAATTCGAGGCTGTTCCCGGGAGAGGAGTTCCGATCAATCGCGAAACACACCAGGATCACACCTTACCCGATACCGTACCGCTGCCTCTACAGCCGCAACGTGGGGAATCTCATGATGGCCGGTCGGGACATCAGCGTCACGCATGTCGCGCTGGGCACCGTCCGCGTCCAGCGGACCACCGGCATGATGGGCGAAGTAGTGGGCATGGCCGCATCGATCTGCAAGAAGCACGGCGTCATGCCCCGCGGCGTATACGAATCACATCTCGAGGAACTGAAGGCGCTCATGCGCAGGGGCGTCGGCAAGGCCGCCCTCGCCGTCGCCGGTGCCGCGGGCGCGGCGCCAGTTCGACCTGGTTTCTCGGTTTCTGGGGAATGGTCGTACGGCGGCCTTCCCAGCCACCAGCCGGGCAAGGCCACCATCTACAGCCATGCGCTGGGCGCGACAGCGACGTGGAACCCACAGATCCGCACGGCGGGCCCCATGCGGGTCTCGTTCTTCAATGCGGCGCATCCGGGCAACGATCCCACCGCGATAGTGGAGATCATCCACGCGGGGCAGACGGATAAGAGAACCGTGGATCAGACAAGAGCGCCCTCCGGTTGGGTTAACCTGGGCGAATTTGAATTCGCGGGTCGCGGCGACGAGTGCGTCCGGCTGCGCGCGGGAACCAAAGGCAAGAATCTCCGCGCCGCGGCGGTAAAATTCGAATGGCTCGGCCCCGCGGGTGGCAACCTCTGGGCCAACCTGATGATGGATGACGTGACCATCTATGACCCGTCGAAGTTCGCCCCGAAGCCCGTGCCCTTCACCGACATCGCGGGCCACTGGGCGGAACCCGAAATCCGCGACGCCTTCAGGCTCGGCATCCTCAACGGCGTTTCCGCAGAGCGCTTCGGCCCAGATGAGGCGATTGCGTTGGCTGATCTCCGCGACGCCTTGGCGAAGCTGGAGCTCGCATCGCCCTCAGTCACCGCGGCACTCGCTTCGGAAAAGGGCCGCCCATCCGGCGCGCGGCTCGCCAGACTCTTCGCCGAGATGGCCCGCGCCACCGGCAAGAATCTCCAATGGGCAAAGCCCGCGGGCGACGGCCCGCTCGCGATGCCGACGGCCCTCCGCCTCGTCGGCCCGGGCGAAGGGCCAAAGTTCCAGACCGGCGCGGCCACCCGCGGCCAGGCCGCCGCACTGCTGGTGCGTTTCCAACGCCACATCCTCGATGCCGGCCCGCCCATCGGCGCCCAGTGGGAACTCACTTTCGACGACGAGTTCATCGGCAGCGGCCTGGACTGGGATGTCTGGAAGAGCGCGCAGGGCGAGAGCTGGGGCAAGCTCCTATCGGCACGTTTTCCAGAAAACGTCGCGGTCTCCGGTGGTTTGCTCCGCCTCATCACCCGCAAGGAGAGGCGCGGTGGCAAGGACTGGACGTCCGCCTTCATCAGCACCAAGACGTTCCGACAGCAATACGGATACTGGGAGGCGAGCATCAGGTATGCCGGCGCGCCGGGCCTCAACAACGCCTTCTGGACCAACCCGGATAAGACCTTTGAGATCGACATCAACGAGGGCCACTTCCCGCACATCGTAAACAGCACCCTGCACCAGAACGGTCTCCCCAGCAGCACCACGCGCTACCTTGCGCCCGTCGATCTGTCGCTCGATTTCCATACGTACGCGGCCGCCTGGGGCGAAAAGGAGATCATTTTCTATTTCGACGGGCGCGAGATCGGTCGAAAGCCCAACGTGAAGGCGCATGCGCCCGGCCCGGTCATGTTCAGCACCGCCGTATTCGGCTCATGGGCCGGGCCCCTCACTGACGATCTGGACGGGAAGAGCATGGACGTCGATTGGGTCCGCGTATATCGCCGCGGCGATGCGAAAGCCGCCCCCGTCATGGGTGCCGTAAATGCCCAAGGAGAGTAGCCTATTGGCGCGGCGTCGCCACCGCCCGCATTCCGGCTTGAGATCGGACGGCATTCCGCGATGCTATTTGTTCGACCGATGCGAGTCGGGAGAGAAACAAGCGTGATATCCACCTGATGTCGCAGCCTTTTAAAGCAACACCCCGCAATGGAGAACATGCAACCATGAAAACGAAGTTTATGCTGCTCCCAATCGTCGCCTGCGCGGCCCTGTCCGCCCGCGCCGACATCACCCCACCGCCCGGCACCGTCGAATTGTTCAACGGCAAGGACCTCTCGGGCTGGTACGGGTGGAGCACGCGGGATCCGGCGGAACTCTGGGCCATGACCCCCGAGGAGCGCGCCGAGTACAAGAGGAAATCGATCGAGGGCGGGCTGCCCGAAGGAAAACATGGACCCGAAAACATCAAGGCCCACTGGCGGGTCGAGAACCGCGAGATCGTCAACGACGGCAGGGGGCTCTACCTCACCACCGACAAGGATTACCGCGACTTCGATCTCTGGGTCGAATACAAGGCGTTGCCCGATGGCGACAGCGGCGTCTACCTCCGCGGCTTCCCACAGGTGCAGATCTGGGATTCGACCAAGGGCGACCCGAGGGGCCTCGGCCAGGACAAGGGCTCCGGAGGGCTCTGGAACAATAGCCCCGGCGCCCCGGGCAAAGATCCATCCAAGAAAATGGACAAACCCTTCGGCGAATGGAACCAATTCAAGATCCGGATGATCGGAGAGCGTGTCACCGTGAACTTCAACGGCGAGAATGTCGTGGACAACGCCGTCATGGAAAACTACTTCGCGACCAAGGCGCTCAAGGCGGCGGCGCAGGCTGCGCAAAAGGCGGGCCAGCCTCCGCCCCCGACCCCAGAGTTAAAAGATCCTGTCTACGCCAAGGGCCCTATCCAGTTGCAGACCCACGGCAGCGAGATTCGCTGGCGCAATATCTTCCTCCGCGAGATCCCCTCCGACGAGGCCAACCGCATCCTGTCCGCCGGCGAGAAGGGCTTCACCCGCCTCGACAACGGCAAGGACCTGACCGGGTGGCAGGGCAATGCCGAGAACTATGAGGTCGTCGATGGCGCCATCGTCTGCAAACAGGGCAAGGGCGGCAACCTCCTCTCCAATGAGGAATACGGCGACATGTGCCTGCGCTTCGAGTTCAAGCTCCCCCTGGCGGGCAATAACGGCATCGCGCTGCGCGCGCCCCTCAAGGGCAACCCGGCGTCCGAGGGTCTTGAGATTCAAGTCCTGGACACGGAGGGCTACCTCGCCACCAAAGGTAAACTCAAGGAGTATCAGGTCCACGGCTCCGTCTACCACTGCGTGGGCGCCAAGACCGGCTTCCTCCGCCCCACCGGCGAATGGAACTTCGAGGAGATCGAGGTGCGCGGCCAAAACATCAGGGTCACCCTCAACGGCACCACCATCCTCAACACCGACTTGAGCAAGCTGGATCGCAGCAAGCTCGACCCCAAGCACACCCCGAAGGGACTGGATAAGACCAGCGGCTACATCGGATTCGCCGGCCACAATGATCCCGTCGCTTTCCGCAACATCCGCGTGAAGCGGCTCTGAGAAAACCATGAACACATCCGAGAGGACGGCGCTTTCCCCGGGGCTCCCCGCATTGCTCGGGGCGGCGGGGGGCTTCCTCAACGCCCTGCTCCTCTGGCTCCAGGTCCCAGAGAAGATCGCCGACTTCAAATGTGTCATCCTCGTGTGCGGCGCCCTGCACGGGGCCGCGCTCGCCGCCTGTGGCATCATCGGTGCCAACTTGGCGCTGCGGCACCCGCGCCTTCGCGCGCCGATCTGGCTCGTCGCGGGCTACATCGCCGGTTGGCTCTCGTGGGTGCCCGCGCACCATTTCCTCCTCGATAAGCCGCTGGTCACCGCTCTCGTTTGGCCCTTCACCCTCGAAAAACTGTCGGAGGCGGCATGGCGCCCATTCCAGTACTTTGGGCTGGTCGGCCTGCTGCTCGCCGCAACGCTCAGCCTCGCGCCCCCCACACTGCGACGCTCCCCGCTGGCGCTTCGGGGGATCGGCATCGCGGCGGGCATCCTCGGTTCCTTCTGGTTCTGGGGCATGTTCGAGGCACACGCGCGCATGGGGTACGTCGCCGCCCTCCACGGCACCATCTGGGGTCTGCTCGTCGGCGCGGCTGTCGCCCGCGGCATGCGCCGATCGGGCCAGACCGCGAATGGCGGAAGGCTGTAGCCGCCGCGGGTTTCGGACCAACAGCCCGTTGAAAAGGCCACACGATAGCCGCGTTGGACATGGGAGGGACGCCGGCCCCGGCGTCCGCGTCTCACCGCATTGCGAAAGGCACCTCTCGTTCGCGGCCCGCTAGTCCGCGGGCCCTCCCGACGGAATCGGGCCACGCACGCCATCAGGGGGGTTTCAACGGGCCACTAGCGGCAGTTTCCCGCCCCTTTGCAGTTTTCGCGGGTGGTGCTTCGAACGGTGTCCCGGGTGTTGCTGCGGGTATTATCTCTGCAGTTGTCCGTGCATGTGTCCCTCACCGTGGTCCTGACGCCATCCCTGACGTTGCTCCGGACGGTGTCCCTGACGGTCTCCCTCACGGTCTCCTGCACCGTGGTCTTGACGTTATCGCGGACGGTGTCGGCGGCCTCGCCACTCGATTCGTTGCCACCGCCCTGCGCCGCGCCACCCGTGCCGCCAGCCACCAAAGCGTCAGACATCACGTCCCCATCACCGCCTCCATCGGGCAGATTGGCGTACGGATTGAACGGGATGAGTGATTCGCCCGACGATGTGGATGGAGGGCGCTGTGACGTCGTGGTAGTCGATGGGGGCGCGGTGTTGTACTCCGACGGAAGCGTGCTTCCCGGCGGGAGGATGAGCATGATCTCCTGGTCTTTCCAGGGTTGGGCGGGACCAACACCGGGCCGCGAGCGATCGATGAGTTGATGGATCGAACCGCTGTCGTGAACCTCTGCCTCGATTCCAGTGAGGGGAGCCGCCTTGGTCCCATCCTTGATCGTGCCGCCAATCACGGCCCCAATATGACTCTCGGGCAGAACAATGGTGTTCGGCGGCAGCGCATTCACAGGGATGTCCTGAGGATGCCTTCCAAGGTTGATCACCGTCCACCCATGGTTTTGCAGATTCAAGAAGTCTTGCCGACCATATGATCTGTTCGGGTCGTCCCTGGGCACGTTCAAAACATTGCCGATGGGATCGTAACACACCTGATTCCCGGTCGGTGCCGCGATCGTCGTGGGCGATGACGATGGCGCCGACGATGGGTCCCCCCTTGTCGGAACCGTCGCCATGACCACGGAAATCGAAATCGCCCCAGCCAAAATGCCATGTTTCATTCTGCCCTCCCCTTCCTGAGTTCGCGGGTTTGGGCACCGGTGGGCGAACGCCCCGCACCTGTTCTCGGGAAGGATGACACCCAAACTCTGTGCCCTCCCCTCATACGAATAACCTCGTCCCCCCAAGGCGGCGTGTCAACCGATTCGAATTGTTGCCACGGGATTCCCTGTTCTCGAATCAGTGTTTCGCGCAGCCGCCGATGGCTTCTTTCACGCCCCGCTCCCCGAGCGGCGCGAACTCCTTGAATTGACCATCCACGCCCCCGTCTTTCGGGATCTCCGCGAACTGATCCTCGTCTTTCGCCTCGCGCTTTAGGCGCGATAGCTGGGCCTTGAGTTCCTCGAATTCGGTTTTGTGCGCCGGATCGCCGGCGAGATTCTTCTGCTCGTCCGGATCGTTGGCCAGATCGAACATCTCGTAGGCATCCTTCTTCCAGTAATAGATCAGTTTGTGCGTCGCGGTGCGAATGCCGTAATGGGCGCGCGTGTTGTGGTGGCCCGGATCATGGTAGTAACGGTAATACATCGCCGTGCGCCAGTCAGACGGCGGCTCTCCGCGCAACAGCGGCACCAGGCTGCGCCCCTGCATGTCCGCCGGGATGGGTGCCCCCGCAATGTCCAGGAATGTGGGCGCGTAGTCGATGTTCAGCGCAAATCGATCCGTCGCCAGTCCCGCCTTCGCCGTTCCCGGCCACCGCACCAGCAGCGGCACGCGCAAGGATGGCTCGTACATGAAGCGCTTGTCGTAGAGCCCGAGATCGCCAAGGAAAAAACCGTTGTCGGCCGTATAGAAGATCACGGTGTTGCGATCGAGCCCGTTCTGCGCCAGCCAATCCAGCAGCCGGCCAACGTTGTCGTCGATGCTCTGCACGCAGGCGCAATAGTCATGGAGATAGCGCTGGTACTTCCACTTGGCCAACTCGGTGCCGGTGAGCGTCTTCTTTGTGCCATCGGGCCGCGCCACCTCGACCTCCATCGGTTTCTCGGAGAGCCAGCCCCTGAGCGCGGGACCCTGGAGATCTGCGGGGGGCTCCAGTTTCAAATCGCGGCGCGTCAGGTCGCGCGCGACGGTCTGCTGATTCTCGGGGAGCGCGGCGGGTCGGGTCGCCCAATCGTCGAACAGCGTCCGCGGCTCCGGGATCACGCGGCCCTTGAACATCGCCTGATGTTTGGGGTCCGGCGTCCACTCGCGGTGCGGCGCCTTGTGATGGAGCATCAAGAAAAACGGTTTGTCCTTCGGTCGCGTCGCGAGCCATTCGATGCCGAGGTCGGTGATGATATCGGTGACGTAGCCTTTGATGCTGAGGCGACCCTCGCCCGAGAGAAATGCGGGGTCGTTGTACACGCCCTGCCCCGGCAGTATGATCCAACGGTCGAAGCCGGTGGGGCGACCACCGAGGTGCCATTTGCCGATCATGCCCGTGTGATAGCCCGCGGCCTGCAGCAGCTTCGCCACGGTCTGCTGGGAGCCGTCGAACTGGTTGAACACCGGCACGCCGTTCAGGTGGGAGTATTTCCCGGTCACGATCGAGGCCCGGCTCGGCGTGCAAATGGAGTTGACCACCATCGCCCGATCGAACCGGACGCCCTCGCGCGCGAGGCGGTCGAGCTGCGGCGTCTGGTTGACCTGCGAGCCGTAGCACGACAGCGCGTGATACGCGTGGTCGTCGCTCATGATGAAAAGGATGTTGGGCCTATCGGCTTGGCCGAGCGCCGCCCGCGCCAGCGATAGCGCGAGGGCACAGGGCAACAGTGCGCGTGGTCTCATGGATTTCCTTGGGCTGCGGTTGTGCTCGTCTGCCTATTCGGGGGCCCCGGTCGGCCCAAAAGCCTGCGAGCGACCCCCGGGCAATCGTCCTCCCAACTCCGACTCCGGTCAAGCCGATCGCGGCAGCCCGACACGCGGGGTCAACTCTCGATTCTTGCCGACACGCGGGGTCAACTCTCGATTCTTGACACCCCGCCCGCACGACACGCGGATCGCACACGCGGTAGGGGGACGCTTCTTCGCAAAGCGCGGTACGACGTCCGGCCTGCGAGGGACAGCCATTCGTGTGCATTCGTGGTGGATTCTCGCGCGGCTTTGACTACGAAAGGCGAAAAGGAGGCGACAATGGTCTCCGTGAGAGCTTTCGTTAATCGAACTGCCCCGTGCTTGCGCGCCGCAAGCGCAGCCCGCAAGATCAACCAAACGCCAAGGAGGCATCCATGAGAAAGTCCATTTCCCGCATGACGTCGATACTGGTCGCCACCCTGCTTCTCGCAGGCGGGTCTCCCGCGGCCGAGCCATCCGGCCATGCCACGCGGCAGAAAGCACTCAACGTTCTTTTCATCGGCAACAGTTTCACCGCAAGCCATCAGCTGGCGCAGTTGGTCAAGGCGATGGCCGAGGCCGGCGATCCGAGTCTTTCCTTCAACGTGACGACCGTCCTCTATGGCGGCCGGAGGCTGGTGGATCATTGGCGCCTGGGCACCCAGAATTTCGTGCGGGTCGCGGATCTGACGCCCGGAGAGGAGCAGGCCACGGTCAAATCGCTAGAGGAGATGATAGCCAAAGACCCCAACGACAAATACGCCATCGCCGCGCTCGCGCGCCATCGCGACCTGAGCAAGAACCTCGAGGGCGCGCGAAAGAAATGGGACCTCGTCGTCCTGCAATCCTACCGCGATGACGCCGAGGGCGAAAAATCGCTGTATGCCCAGTATGCGCCGAAGTTCGCCGAGCTGATCAAGGCCCAAGGCGGGAAGGTGGTCCTGTATGAGACGACGCCCACCACCCAAAACGCCAAACCACTGACGGCGCCGCCCGATCCCGCCCCGGTGACCGCGAAAGCCAAGGCCATTGCGGCCCTCGCCAAGCGCATCGACGCGATCGTCGTGCCCATGTCCATCGTGGCCCTGCGTTGCCAGACCGTCCGGCCGGATTTCACCCTGCGTTATGTCAGCGACGCGCACCTGAACCAGACAATGGGCTATCTGACCGCGTGCGCCTTCTACGCCGCCCTGTTCCACCGCAGCCCCGAGGGCCTGCCCATCGATACGGTCAACGACAACCGCCCCAAGGTGGGCGGACAACCCGCCAAAGATCCCGACGGCGGACCCCTCAAGCGAACCTTCTCCGCCCAGGACCGCACCGATCTGCAACGGATCGCCTGGGATGGCCTCAAAGAATTTCAGCAGATTGCCGGTGGCCAGTAGCGCGGCGGGTGCAGGCTCGCCATATCAACTGCGAAAGGCGCGCCCGCTCGATCCTGCCGCGCGCGGGTGTGAGCGGAGCCCCGCGGGACCCCGCAAGGCATCTCGCTCGGGGTCACGCCCCGCACAAACCGGAGAAGTCGGCGCGATACGACAGGGTCAAAGGAAGCGTCAGCAAAATTCATCTCCTCCCGGCGAGGCCACTATGGAACAGGGCGGGTCACTTCGACATCTAGGAACAGGCTGTCCGTCTCAACCGGCATGGTGATCGACCAGACGTTGCGCGCAGAATTAGATTCGCTCAAATTCGGGACAGCATCTGCTGGCGACCATGCTCGGAAGTCGTGGCTCTGGCGAAAACCCCAGGTCAAGTCGGTCGGCGTTTTAGACTGAATCCACGTCAGGCACACTGTGTTCGATGCGGGAACGGAGAAGAACGTGGAGTGATCGCCCGGGACAGCGGGAACGTGTGGATTCAGGCCCGAGGCGTACTTGACTAGGTTTGGGATGCCGTCGCCGACTGGACTGGCCCCGGTTTCGGCATCTGCCCCCGCCAGCCCGTGGAACGCCACCCATTCAGGGTAGGTGCCTCGCATCTCGATCTGCTGCACCGCACTGTCCACGTTCGTGCCTTGCCCCATCACCCGAACCCACAGGTCTAGTCCGAGGTCGAGGGCCGGCGTGGCGAACAGCCCGTTCGTGCCGCCCTCCATCGGATCCCACTGATTCGCCGATTGCCTGCCAAACCATTGGAACGTCACGCCCGCGATGTCGCTGATCGCCCGCAGCGTGAACTGCGAGCCTATTGCCGCGGGGTTGGTGACATCCGATATCAGCGCCAGCGCCTGGAATTCGCATGCGCCGATGTCGGGCAGTGCGTCGCGCTCGAAACCTCGCTGGTCGTGTGTCGGTGCACCTGGCCCTGCAAGGCCCGCATCCTTGGCCGGGCTGCCCAGTCCGAAGGGTCGGGTGGGTGTTGCCCCGCCGTAGAAGCCGAGGGGATTGAGAAGCGGATCGATGTCCAGGTTCGACACGCCCGGATATCCACCTTGGATGATGCAATGGGTGGCAACGGCGTCGTAAGAGTCATTTGCGTTGCCCCATATGATCGAGCTTTTGAGTGCCGTCGAAGTTCCCACCCCAGAAATTGCGCTGCCATTAAGGGCTGAATTGTCCGCCAGGGTACAGTGGACGATGTTCGCGGCAGCGGACTGGAGGGCGACCGCTCCACCGTCCGAAGACGCCTCATTGCCGACGAAAGTTCCATTGCATATCGACAGGAGCCTCACGACGGGGGGATAGATCATTAAACTATGCTGAAACATTATGGCGCCGCCGCTATTCTGTGCCCAATTTCCCAAATACGTGCTGTTAGACACTATCAACTGACTGCCCCCCGCCTTGCCGGTGACAAAGCGGATGGCACCCCCGTCGGTGGCTCCGTTTGAAACGAACGAACAGTTCTCGAATATGAGGGCACCAAAACTTCCAAAATGATAGGAAAATGCACCCCCCGTGCTCATATATGATCTGTTTTCGGAGAATTTCGTGTCATATATTTTCCCAGAATTTTTTTGGCACGCTATGGCGCCGCCGTCTTCATCCGCCGAATTGCCTCTAAACACACAGTTGCTGATAATGAACTCACCCTCCCAAGCGCACAAGTAAACTGCCCCGCCCCTATAGCCGCCGTTACGTTCAAATATGCAATCACGTAGATCCAGCGATCCACTGTCCATCCACAATGCGGAATAAGCATTAGAAACAAAAGCACAGCCTGTAACAGTTATAGTGAGGAACGCGTTCCCTTCTCCGTTGTCCCCCAGTAAAGCCCCGCCAAAATAACCTCCGTTATTGCTAAAGATGCAGTTACTGACCATTCCCGCCGGTCCCACAAATAGAGCGCTACCTCCGCCTTCGCCATTCGTGCTCCCATTGAATGAGAACACGCAATTGAATATTTTATTATCATATCCGCAAGCGTCGACGGTCGATGTAAACTCACTCCAATTGCAGACAAATACACAGTTGCTGGCGACAAGACATCTCGGCCCGCAACGGTCGGTATAATACGCCGCACCCATGGACGCCTTATTACTAAAAAAGGCACACTCCGTCATCGCCTGGGTATATGTGGAGGGCCCCCAGAGTGGGGCGCATATGGCGGCGCCGAGCACGGCGCTGTTGTTTTCAAAAGTACATGCTTCGAGCGGCGGCGAGGCGCTGTTGCTCAAGTAGAGCGCGCCCCCTTCTTCCGCGGAATTGTGGCGGAAACGACACGCGCGAAGCACGGGTGAGGCGCCATTGTTGAACATACCGGCTCCAAAGAAACTATTGGAATGCGCTGTGTCGAACCCATTGCCATCGCAAATTGCAACGGACTCGAGAAGCGCTTGGGGAGTCAAGGGTCGAGATGCGGGATGGTAGAAGACATGGAAAACGTTGTCGGTGGCCGTCGTCTGGTCGGGAAACCCGTCGCCATCGGTGTCGGCGTCGTCGCCAAGCAAGTCGCCTGAGAGGATGACTGGATGACCGCTGGCATCCCGCTGCACCAAAGCCGTTTCGTTTCCGGCGAACCCCCCATACACCGACACCCCCTGCTTGAGCGAAAAGTGCTTTTCGCGGTCAGTCGTCCCGCCGTTGGGCCAGGAGGTCGGGCGATACGTGCCCTGGGCGATCCAGACCTGATCGGAGACCAATGCGGCGTCGATGGCGGGCTGGAGCGAGACGAACGCGTTGCTCCAAGAACTGCCGTCGCCCGTGCCAGTGGCGTCTCCTTTTACGTAAATCACGTCCGAGTGTGCGATGGGCGCAACAAGGCAGGATAGCGCCCAAAACACTGATCGACCCGCGAATCCCACAGATGGATTGTATCGCGACAAGCACGGTTTTTCGACCGAAAAGTTCATGAGCCGGGACTGAACGTGCGAAAACGGCATCTGGCTGCGGTCTGGAGGCCGGAGATGCCTCCCTGCGGCGCCAGATGTGCTCTCAGTCGACGGCTGGCCGAACCCCTGACCGGGCCGGGGTCACGGCCCCGGACGAGCCGAGGAGTCGGCACGACACCACAGGGCCGGAGAAGCGTCCGCAAGATAGTCTCCTTGCGCCGAAGCCAGGTCTCCTTAAGACGGCTCCTTCAAGCATGGGGGTGCGGGAGCTTGAACAACTTTCCTCGCGGGCCAGACACCTCGATCCATGTCATGACTGGATCCGCCGCAATGACATTAGCCAAAATGGCCGGTTTGCCACCGTATCGCTGCGACATCATTGACTTAGCCATCGAGGCCCTTAGTCCGCGCCTCAATGATCTCGAAATCGAACTCGCCTGTTCACTATGCGGTTACAGGATTCCGCCGATGGCGCCGCCTTCGCCGACATCCCAGAACTGGCGGCCTTTGAGATCGCCGGCGCCGTCGGCGGCGGTGCTGCCGCGGCTACCCGCGTCCTGAGGCTCCCCCGCACCGCCCGCCGCTACGTCCGCGCCAGCCTCATCGTCGAATCCGCCGGCGGCAGCAACACCGCCGTCCAAGCCACGCTATCGCTTCTGTTTTAACCCGCAGGAGCCCGCCTGCGGGCGATTCCATCCGCGAATCTGTCGAACCACCCGACGTTTGTCGGAGACAAGTGAAGACCGAAGGAATTCGCTTTATGTCTGTCGATCCCTTCGCACGCTGCATCGCTGTAGTGCGACGCTGACGAAAAGGACGAACCAAGTGGACATCAGCGTCAAGCAGGCGGGCTCGGGTATCACGGTGACCGTGACTGTGCGGCGGATGGTCTGCTCGTCGGGGGTATTGTAGAAGATGAAAGGTTCGAACCACCACGTATAGGTCGTTCCCAAAGGTAAGGGAGCCTTGGGTGTCCAGTGCGCAATATTAAAGTTCTTGGTCCTGCCCGGAGCGATGCTGCCGATGGTGAAGATGCCGCCGGACGCGTTCTGATCCGGGTAGTACGTAAAGTCCGCGCCAGGGTCGTTGAAGAAATCCGAGAGCGTCAGATTGCTGCTCAGATTGTACAGATCCCAGGAATAGGCTCCAATGCTGATCGATGATGTGCTCGAGGCGTCGTTTGAGATGCTCCCCTTCATATAGAATGTTTCGGTGGGCTGGAGAAGGACGGTGGAATCGGGAAAATCCCAATTCCATATGATCGCCGTTTCCGCTTTGAAGGCAGAAAGGAAGAGTGGGAAAGCAATTAGTGCCTTCAATAGGCCGGGAGTGCGGCTTGCGTTCAGAAATAGGATCGGATTGAAAGGCAAGAGCGTGTTGTTGTCAGTCATGGTGAATTCGTGGTTGGGCGCCCACAGAACCGCGGATGCCAGCGCAAACGAGATAGGGCGCTAAGATTGAGGGCCGTCGGTTCATTCCCCGATCCAGACGATGCCACGCAGGAACTTGTCACACAAGAACATTCGAAGATATAAGGCCTGGCTGATCTGGTGGCGGGAGCAGATCTCCGCCAGGGGAATTGTCCCCTTGAGGCCCTCGAGCACGATCTGGAACTTCTGCTGGCTGGTCCATTTCCTGCGTTTCATGCAACTCGATCCTTTCGAGCCGCTCAGCAACTTTCAAGTCCGTCTTAACCGGGTGCAGTCGTCGAAGCGGGGTCAACTCTCGATTCTTGACAGAGTCTCATGCGGACCGCGGCCCGACGCACTTCGAGAAAGTTATCTGGAACCCAGGGGTCAGAAAGCGTCAAGTATCGAGAGTTGACCCCCTGTCCGAGGAGGTCGAGCGGCGGCTGGATGAGGTTGATGGGCTAATATGAGGGCGGTAACCGCGCTGAGCGCTCCCTTCAGAGATTCACCCTGCCTTCCGCATCGGGACCACTTTGCGCGCACGTCCACAGCGGCGAGGCGCCCGGCTGCCGCGGGCAGTACACCCCGGAGGAGGGCTCCGCGTGGTTCTCGGTCATGCCCGGCGGCGCGACGAACGTCATCCCGATGCGGGCCACGCGGGGTGAGGCCTCTTCGGATCCCTGCTATCCCAAGAGGCGTCGCAATAACGCTGGTGCGGATCCTCGGCCGGGGCGGAATCGGCAGCCGACGCGAGACTGGTTCCTAAGAACGCGGTCGACGCCTTGAGAAAACAGCGACGCGATGTGTTCATGAAGACCTCTTGTCAGGTTGTATTACATTGCTTTTCGTGCTGGAAATAATCCTCATCTAATTCGCGTCGGCGGGGCGGCGTCTCGTGGAGGCGGCCGTCAAATTGGCGGGCCGCATTCATGCGGCATGAGGTGGGGCGATTCATTGGACTTGTTCGGGATTCGACGGGAGATCATAATTTAGAATACGGAATAAATCTGGAGGTTCGGTCATGGAAAAGGGCGGGAGTGGCGCAGGACGGGAAATGACTCTTTCATGCATGAACAGCGGCATCGCGCGTCGCGAGTTTTTAATAGCGGGTCTGGCGGCGGCGGGAGCGGGTTTTATCGCGATGCGATCGTCGGCGGCCGCCAAGAGATCCGTGCGCTGGGCGCCGTACCAGTGTCTCGATCTGGACCCCGGCGATATGGTACGCGACGAAGACGTCGCGCGGATCGTCCGATTCGCGAAAGAGTTTGTCCCACAGACCAAGAGCCGCAAGCCGGCGTACGATCCCAAACATCCAGACGCCAAGGGCAACGAACGGCCGCTGGATGGTTACGGAAAACGGATCCATGCCAGCGAGATGTCGATCTCCGTGGCAAATACGTACACCAAAGCCGAGCACATCAAGAAGGGCATCGCGCGGTTGCTCGCCGCAGACAAGGATCATGCCGTGCGCGACATGCTGGCGGTCGGGCTGCAATTTCACACGACGAGTTTTGACGTCCCAAATGGGGGCGTGGATGTGCCGCCCGGATTTGACTGGAACTGGGTCATGACCGTCCCGCAAGAGATCGCCGACGAGCACCGTCGCGCCTGGGTTGACGCCGGATTTAAATTCTCGCCGACGCCGTCCGTCGATCTCGCCATCGAGAAAGTAAAGAGTCGTGGATGGCCGACCGGCTGGCTCAGGGTTGACGCCGCCACCAAAACGGCAATGCAGTACACGATCATGCCGGATCTTCGCATCGCGGCATGCCGCAAATATTTCCTGGATCGATATGCCAGGATCAACAAGGAACTGGGCCTTGTGAGTGTCGGCCTTGCGGGCAAATCCGGCTGGCTTCATGGCAGTTCGCAGCCGAGGAATCGGCCGGCGGCGCCGAGCAATGCGGACCCATGGCTGCCAAGCCCATATCCCGGGGACTCCTATCGGGATGCCAACGTCGCCCTCGTGAAGGAGGCGGTCGCCCGATTCGGCGCCGAAAATGTCACGTGGACAAATACCGGCGCCCCCTTGCCGGAGGAGAGGCGCGAGCAGGGCCTGCCCGAGTATGTTTCGCTTCCGGACGGCGGCATTCGGGCCATCTATGATGAATGGTTCGGCTCTAGGGCGACCAATTGGACGCTCAAGTTGCTTGTGCAGAACGGCGCGCTGTAGCGGTGCCCGTCTTGGCGCCTTGGCGGCTTGGCGCGACACCCCCATCGGCCCAGCCACCGCATCACACGCATTTGCTCTCACAGGGACACGGGGACTCGAAGGGTTGAGACCTTCGAACGGACACCGAAATCCTCCGCGCCCCCGGTATCTCCGTGAGAACCCACCGAAGCTCCCGCCTTCCGGAATTCCAGATTGAGACAATCCGAAATAGCGGCTTCTGTTCGGCGGCAGAGCCGCACATCCTGCGGCCACAGGGGAAAGGCATTGTCGCCGGCATTCCCGGTCGACCTCCGGCGGCCCGTCTGCTACGATATTCCCATGGCGGGACCGGTTCAAACGGGGCTGGCCGCCCCCAGGAGGACGGTGAGGGACGGGTCCGTTCGGCAGGGCGGCGAAACCAAATTCCTATCCGGTCATCAAAGGCGCAACGACAATGCAACCATGTCTCAACTTAGGTTTGTTATCCGCGGCCGCGGTGTTTGCGCTCTTGCCCAAGTCTAACGCCGCGGAGTATTTCGTGTCGCCAAACGGCAGCGACAGGAATCCGGGCACGTCGAAGCAACCCTTTTCGTCGCTTGCCCGGGCACGAGACGCCATCCGTGAACTGAAGAGGTTGAGGGGATTGCCTCAAGGCGGAGTGACAGTATGGATCGGCGAAGGCACGTATTACCTCAGCGAGCCGCTGGTGTTTGGCCCCGAAGACTCCGGCACGGCCAACAAGCCGATGGTCTACGCTTCCTTGCCCAATCAGAAGCCCACTATCAGCGGCGGCATGAGAATCGACGGCAGGTGGGAACCTTTTCGCGACGGCATTTTGATGTGCAAAGTGGAAGGGGTGAACGAAGGTTTTGGACAGCTCTTTGTCGACGGCAAGCGACAGGTCAGGGCCAGGTATCCCAACAGTTTGGATGGGACTTATGCGACGCCGCCGAAATGCTTGAAGGTGGCTGGTGTTGGTTCGTTTCCACATACGTTTATCAAATACGAAGAGCCTATGAAACGCTGGGCGCGTCCGGAAGAAGCCATAATTCACATTATGCACAGCGGTGGATACACGTATTTGCAGTGGCAAATTAAAAATGTCGACTGGGACAAGCAGACGATTCATTTCGGCAAGGGCGGCTGGCAGTTTGCTGCGCCGGCTTTTACGCCGAATTACAAAACAAGCCGGCATATGGCCCTAATTAGCGATCAGTCACTATATTTTATTGAGAATGTGCTTGAGGATCTCGACGCCCCCGGTGAATGGTATTTTGACCGGACCAAGGGTGTGCTGTACTTCAAGCCGCCGCAAGGAATCGACCCGCAGAAAGCACTGATCGAGGCATCCTGTCTGAAGCAGTTGATCGAATTTCGAGGAACGAAAAACAATCCCGTCCGACACATCACGTTCTCCGCTCTTCGCTTCGCGCACAGCGATCCCGTTTTTCTTGAGCAGTGGGAAATACCCTCCCACGGCGATTGGTCGATCTACCGCGGCGGCGCCGCATATTTTGACGGAGCGGAGGACTGCGCTGTCAAGGAATGCTTTTTCGACGCCGTGGGCGGCACGGCCGTCTTCGGCAACAATCACCTGCGAGGGATAAAGATCTCGGACAACGTGTTCACCGAATCTGGCGACAGTGCCGTGATATTGGCAGGAAAATCCCACTTGAACTTCAACAAAACCACGCAGTGTCCCTACTGCAAGAATGTGTACCCTTGGGGTTGGGACCAGCCGAAGGATGAGTACAATGCCCAGTGCCAGATATCCAACAACCTAATCCACGACATCGGCGTTTTTAGCAAGCAGTGCGCCGGCGTATGTTTTTCGAAGGGCATGAAGAACACCGTCAGCCACAACCACATCTACAACACGCCTCGCGCTGCCATTAACATTAACGACGGCTGTTGGGGTGGGCACGTGATCGAATTCAATGATCTCCATCACACGCAGCTTGAGACGCACGATCACGGCCCGTTCAACTCTTGGGGCCGGGAACCCTATTGGTGCTTTGTGCAATCACACGGACCGGCTTCTCATCCGGCAGGCGACGTCAAGAAATATTCGCCCAACACCACCATCATCCGCAACAACTACTTTCACTGGGCCAGCCCCCGATCATCGGGCATAGACCTTGATGACGGCTCGTCCAACTACCATATCTTCAATAACGTGTGCATCGGCGAGCCGATCAAGCTGCGCGAAGGTGATTGCCGCACGGTTGAAAATAATATCGTTATTAACCCCGTTGCCCATTCGTTTACCACTCATGTCTGCTACGAAGGGAATCACGATCGCATAGCGCGGAACATTATAGTGTGCAATTACAAGTGCGGTTCTCCGGAGATAGATCTAGCCTTTCGGGAAGGAAAACCGCTTCTTTGGGGCGTACTCATGCCGAACGAAGGACGATGGGCAAGAGAATTGGATTATAACATTTACTTTAGCGGCAAAGGACCGTTTGTGGCGGATTTCACGACGCGCGACGGCAAACACAAAGCGTACAACTGGGATGAGTGGCGGCAACTCGGCTACTATGACCAGCACTCGATTGTCGGCGACCCGATGTTCATGGATCCGGCGAAGGGGGATTTTCGGGTGAAGCCGGAGTCTCCGGCGTTGAAGCTCGGCTTCAAAAACTTTCCGATGGACCAGTTCGGCCTGCGGCAACCCTTCGGCGGCGCCAAGTGGGGACAGAAGCCGGCGACTCCATCGCCGGGAGGTGTCAAGTGACCCGTGGCCCCTTGGTCCTCAATGTGGGGTCACATCTATTGATTTTTGTGGAACTAATGTTTTATTTGTGGCGCAAAGAGAGGGGACTGTGCGCGATGAAGGAGTGCAATAAGTCAACGCGCCGCTGCAGCCGGCGGCCAAGGTGCCGCGCCGTTGCGCGGAGTTGCGCGAGCTCACGAATGGGGAGATTGGCCGTAATCATCTGAGCAACCCCATCCGGGCGCGCGGGCGGGGAGCGCCAGTGTGCGGCAGAAATGCCTGTACCGCATCGCAGATCCCCGACGTGCTGGAGGAATGGAGGCACCCGGGGCATGACGCCTTCACGCCCAGGAATGCGTAGAGCTTATTCAACCCCCACACCGCCCTGCGGCGGGGCGAGGCCCTCCACGGCCTGTTCGATGCGGTGGCGGGGCTCAAATGAGACGAGGCAAAAGCCTCTCGCGCCGCCTCGTGCTGCGGACCCTGCGGGAGTGTCTCCCGCGGGGCACCCGCCTCCCCGAGATGGGCGACACCCTTCTGGATTTGGGGTTCGACAGCCTGGACAGGGCCACGCTGGCCATGCGTCTCGAGGAAGATCTGGCACTCGAGATCGCGGAGGAGGGTAAGCATCTGGGCAACCCCATCTAGGCGCGCGGGCCGGATGGCGGCACGCTCGGGCCATGGCGAGACGAGGATTCGGGCATCGGAAGCGGCGCGGTCGTGAGGAGATCGCGGGGATCATCG
>Ga0116157_10000937_pt1 | contig 29731 bp, 28 predicted proteins | sample AD_UKC048_MetaG_FD_89882 | JGI IMG/M metagenome (GOLD analysis project Ga0116157, IMG submission 89882) | Active sludge microbial communities of municipal wastewater-treating anaerobic digesters from USA - AD_UKC048_MetaG | ecosystem: Engineered > Bioreactor > Anaerobic > Digestate | place: USA... | reverse complement strand
TGCCCATTTTGAGTCCCGCGAAGCAATGCTGGCTGAAGCGGCCGACCGTGCGGGTGCTGAATCCAACGCCCTTGCGGCGAGTGTCATCGCGGCATCGCCATCGGACCAGGCGCTACAGGCTCTCATATACGTCTATCTCTCCAAGGAGCATCTTGAAAGCATTGAGACGGGTTGCCCGATTTCAGCGCTGGGTTCGGAAATGCCACGCCAATCTCCCGAAGTTCGCCGCGCAGCCACGCTTCGCATCAAGGAAATGATTGATCTGGTCGCCCGGCAAATGCCGGACTGGGGACAGCCGACCGCCCATGAGCGTGCACTGGCGATGGTGGCGTCTATGGTGGGGACTTTGATACTTGCACGTGCCGTTGATGATTCTGCGATGTCAGACGCACTGTGCAAAGCAAGCTTGAAGAGCTTGGCTCTACTTCCTTCCACATCCACTGACTGACCCTTTTTTTGTCAACAATTATGATGATCATCATACCAAAATCGCTAATAGCGCCCCTTCCCGAGTTTCGCTCTAACAACTTTTAAGAAAGAGAAAGCCATGAAAGCATTTATCGTTGATCGCTATAGCAAGACGACTCCTTTGCGGCAGGGTGAATTGCCCGATCCTGAGCTACGCCCCGACGAAGTTTTGGTTCAAGTACACGCTACCAGTGTGAATCCGCTCGATATCAAAATTCGCAATGGTGATTTCAAGCTCTTTATGCCTGCCCGTCCCCCTTTTGCGCTGGGGCATGATGTGGCCGGTGTCGTGGTGCGCGTGGGTGCGGGTGTGAAGCATTTCAAAACCGGGGATGAGGTTTACGCCAGCCCTGATGATTTCCAGGTCGGCACATTCGCCGAGTATGTTCCTGTCAAAGAGAGTTCTTTAGCGATCAAGCCCAAAAATGTCAGCATGGAAGAGGCGGCCGCTCTTCCGCTAGTCGCTTTGACGGCTTGGCAGATTCTGGTTGAACGCGCCAACATTCGCGCTGGTCAAAAAGTCTTTATCCAGGCTGGGTCAGGCGGCGTGGGCACGATTGCCATTCAGTTGGCCAGGTATTTGGGGGCACAAGTTGCCACCACCACCAGCACGGCCAACGTGGATTGGGTAAAAAGCCTGGGTGCTGATGTGGTGGTCGATTACAAGCAAGTCGACTTTGAAGAAGTGCTGAGCGGTTATGACGTGGTTTTAAATAGCCAGGACAGCTCTACTTTAGAGAAATCGTTCAACGTCTTGAAGTCAGGGGGACAGGTCATCTCTATTTCTGGCCCACCTGATGCCGGGTTTGCCGAGGCTCAAAAACTCGCATGGCCTTTCAAGCAACTCATGCGCGTGCTCAGCTTTAATGCCAGAAGAAAAGCAAAAAATCGAAACGCCAGCTATTCATTTCTATTCATGAAAGCCAGCGGTGAGCAATTACGGCAAATTGCAGCGCTGATTGAGTCTGGCGCCATTCGTCCCATCGTGGACAAGGTTTTCCCATTCACATCCACTAATGAAGCCATGGCCTACGTCGAAAGCGGACGTGCCAAAGGCAAGGTGGTGATCAAGATTCGCTGAACCGTTGCCGAGCATTCCTGGCAGTAGCACGCCCAGAATTATGACGATCATCATACGAAACACTTATTTAACCCCAGGAGCCCCCATGAAAATCGAAAATTCCGTTGTTCTTGTCACTGGCGCCAACCGCGGAATCGGTCTGGCCTTTGCACGCGTCTTGCTCGCCCGTGGTGCGCGCAAGGTCTATGCCGCCGCACGCAAACACGAATCCGTGACCTTACCGGGTATCGAAGCTTTGCAGCTCGACGTCACCAAACCTGAAGAGGTTGCTGTAGCCGTTCACCAGGCGTCTGATGTGACGCTGGTTATCAATAACGCGGGCATCGCCCAGCCTGGCGGATTTCTGGCACAGGACAGTGATGCCGTCGCACGCCGTATTTTCGAGACCAACTTCTTTGGCATGCTGAGCATGAGCAAGGCTTTCGCGCCGGTGCTCAAAGCCAATGGTGGCGGCGCACTGCTCAATGTGCTGTCAGTCGCCTCGTGGGTCAATGGTGGCGAGCTGGCCGCGTATTCGGCCAGCAAATCGGCAGCCTGGTCGTTGACCAACGCCTTACGTCACGAACTGGCAGGGCAAAAAACCCAGGTGTTGGGCTTGCACATGGCCTACGTGGACACCGATCTCACGCGGGGCTTCGAAGTACAGAAGAGCAGCGCCGAAGAGATCGTCCAGCGCGCACTCGACGGGTTGGAGGCGGGTGCAGATGAAGTACTGGCAGATGTGCTGACCCAGCAGATTCGTCAGGGACTAGCAGCATCACGCCCGATCTACCTGCCCCAAGCCCACTGAACACAGACCATCTAACAGACACGACCATTCCGAAATCGAATGAGCCTGACCATGAAAACCGATGCAATCCAACATTTCCTGAAATCAACTTTACTGGGGTTCACCACCGCTGCCACCCTCTTTTCCGCGGCGGCTGGGGCGGCAGATGCCGTGCCTACCGTACCGCAGAAAGCCCTTTCTGCGTCCAATCAAACACCGGTGGATACCTGGAAGAGTGTGGCCACGCAAACCATTACGGCAGGCGATGTCACCTATTCGTACCGGGAGATGGGAAAGAAAAACGGCGGTACACCCGTGGTGTTTCTCGTCCACCTGGCGGCCGTGCTGGACAACTGGGACCCCCGGATCATGGACGGCATTGCAGCCAAGCACCATGTGATTGCTTTTGACAATCGCGGCATAGGCGCATCCAGTGGTTCACCGGCGAATTCGATTGAGCAAATGGCCGACGATTCCGTTACCTTCATCAAGGCCATGGGGCTCAAACAGGTTGATCTTTTGGGGTTTTCCATGGGCGGCATGATTGCCCAGGAAATCGTGCTGAAAGAACCACAACTCATTCGCAAAATGGTGATCGCGGGAACTGGGCCTGCCGGTGGTGAGGGCATCAGTTCAGTGGCCGGGGTGACCGTCTACGACATGCTGCGCGGCTTCTTCACCGGACAAGATGCAAAGCAGTACCGGTTCTTCACGCGTACGTCTGGTGGCATCGACGCCGGCAAGGCGTTCCTGGAGCGCCTGAAGGAGCGCACAGAGAATCGTGACAAGGAAATCTCCGTCAGCGCTTTCCTGGCTCAGTTACAGGCTCTGCGCGCCTGGGGTCGAAAAGAACCAGCGGATCTTTCGGTTGTGAAGCAGGCTGTACTCGTTGTCAACGGCGATGCAGATCGCATGGTCCCCACGCCAAACACGCATGACTTGGCGCGGCGGCTTCCGAACAGCACCTTGATCATTTATCCCGATGCGGGGCATGGCGGGATATTCCAGTTCCACGCCGACTTCGTGCCCAGCGCACTTGAGTTTTTGGCCCGGTAATCGTTGCCCACATGAGGGTTCCAAAGTGACCGATACGCATATCAACACCCCCACCCGCTTCGTCAAAGTCGATGGAGAAAAGTTCGCGTATCGGCGCTGGGGCAACACGGCGACAGCCCAGCCACCACAGTTCCCGATGCAACACTTTCGCGGTGGAATGGACCATTGGGGCCCGCTGATGACGGATGGCTTGGCGGCTGGGCGCGAGGTGATCCTGTTTAAAGGTTGTGGCGTAGCCTCTTCTTCAGGCACATTCCATACATAAGCTACAAACTTGATAGCTTCTCACGCATATTCCACAAGTTCTATTGGCCTAAACAGCATCTAAAGCAAGCCTGTTTTACGCTAAAGCAGCCACCCACCCCACAGCCCTTGCAGTTTTCACGCCACAATGATGCGATGAACGCTGCAACACCGCCCCACTCAACCTGGCTGCACGGCGCCATCGCGCGTATTGAGGCAGATTTCCAGCGCAGTGCTGACACGCACCTCATCCCGCTGAACTTGCCCACTTTTGCCGCCCATGGCATCGAGCTGTACCTCAAGGACGAGTCCACGCACCCGACCGGCAGCCTGAAGCACCGGCTGGCACGCTCGCTGTTTTTATACGCGTTATGCAACGGCTGGATCGCGCAGGGCGCCACGGTTGTCGAAGCATCCAGCGGATCGACGGCCGTGAGTGAGGCGTACTTCGCCAAGCTGCTGGGTCTGCCCTTTGTGGCAGTGATGCCGCACAGCACGTCACCCGAAAAAATCACGCAGATCGAGTTTTACGGCGGGCGTTGCCATTTTGTGGACAGCGCGTCCGCCGTATACGACGAAGCGCGCTTGCTTGCGGCCCAGACCGGCGGCCACTATATGGACCAGTTCACCTACGACGAGCGCGCCACCGACTGGCGCGGCAACAACAACATTGCCGAGAGCATGTTCACGCAGATGGCGCGAGAACGCCACCCCATTCCCCGCTGGATTGTGGTGGGTGCCGGCACGGGTGGCACCAGCGCCACCATTGGCCGCTACGTGCGCTACCAGCGCCACGCCACGCAGGTGTGTGTGCCGGACCCGGTGGGGTCGGTATTTGGCCAGTACCATCGCACAGGCGACCTCACGCTGACGGATGTGGGCTCCCGCATCGAAGGCATCGGGCGGCCACGCGTGGAGCCTAGCTTCATGCGCACGCTGATTGACCGCATGATGGATGTGCCGAACTTGGATTCGGTAGCGGCCATGCGGGTGCTATCCAGCCTGCTGGGGCGCCGCGTGGGGCCGTCCACCGGCACCAACTTCATTGGCATGCTGACACTGGCTTCCGAGATGCGCTCGGCAAAGCAACAGGGCTCCATCCTCTCGCTGCTGTGTGACTCGGGCGAACGTTACCTGCCCACTTACCACGATGCCGCCTGGGTCGAGAAATCATTTGGCGACTGCAGCGCAGCTGAGGAGCGCATTCGTGCCCTGCTCTCCTGAGTGTGCTGGCGTGGAGTGTGCCCATCATGGTTGATAAGCTTCCTTCCCCCTTGCGGCGCGTCCTGCTGCTCGCCGGGCTGGCCGGCAGCTGCGGCATGGGCCGTGCAGCAGAATTCAAGGCGCGGACGCTGGTGTTTCCGCGCGACTTTGGCAGCCACCCGGACACGCGCACCGAGTGGTGGTACATCACCGGTTATGCCAGCAGCGGCGCAACCGGTACAGCCGGTACAGCCGGCGCAGCCGACGCGGGAGCCCGTCTGTTTGGCTTTCAGATCACGTTCTTCCGCTCACGGGTGGACGGCACGCAGGACATGCAGTCGTCGTTCGCCGCCAAGCAGTTGCTGTTTGCCCACGCCGCCATTACCGACGTGCAGGGCAAAAAACTCTGGCATGACCAGCGCATGGCCCGGTCCACTGGTGCTTCGGATATCAAGGCCGCTGCCGCCAGCGAAAAAGACACGGCTATCCGTCTGCGCGACTGGTCGTTGGTGCGCAAGGGCAACGAATATAACGTAGTAGCACTCGGCGCCGACTATCAACTGAACCTGCAATTTCGCGAAACCCAGCCGCTGATGCTGCAGGGTGACAAAGGGCTGTCCCGCAAAGGCCCACAACCCCAACAGGCCAGCTTTTATTACAGCAAACCACAAATGGCCGTGGCCGGATCGCTCACGGTCAAAGGGCAAATGATGGCGGTGGAAGCATCACGCGGTGTCGCCTGGCTGGACCATGAATGGAGCAACGAGGTGCTGCCGCCCGGCGCGGTTGGCTGGGACTGGATCGGCATGAACCTGTTTGACGGCAGTGCGCTGACCGCCTTCCGACTGCGCGACAAGTCCGGCAACACGGTGTGGGATGGTGGATCGTTTCGTCACCCCAAAATGAACCCGCCGGATCGCCCCCATGTGTTCAGCCGTGGTGAAGTCATCTTTCAGGCCTCGCGCGGCTGGAAAAGCCCGTTGACACAAGCCAACTATCCCGTTGAATGGCTGGTTCGCACGCCGGCGGACTACTACATCGTCAAGGCGCTGGTGGACAACCAGGAACTCGACAGCCGTGGCACGACCGGCGCGGTTTACTGGGAAGGACTGGCCGATTTGTTCGACAGCAACAACCGCCATGTTGGCCGTGGCTACCTGGAAATGACGGGTTACGCCAAACCGCTGAGAATGTGACTGCTACATCTGAATATGCTATATTTTTAATAGCTATTCACGAATACCCGATAAGGGCTAGAGGCCAATTTAATGCCGAAAATGGAGCAAAATAGACATCAAGGCCTCCCGATTCCGGTATTCACCCCCATATGCCTTCGATGACTTCTGAACGCGCCAAATCCCAATCGCCCAAGTCCCTGTCGGGCCTGCTTCCTTTTCTCAAACCGTACCAAGGGCGCATTGCACTGGCGGGGCTGTTTCTGGTGCTGGCGGCGCTCGCCACGCTCGCGTTCCCGCTGGCCCTGCGCAGTCTGATAGATGGCGGACTGGTCAGCGGCGCGGGCCCGGCCGGGGCGCTCAGTGCCGACAAAGGTATGCAAGTGATGGCGCTGAAAGACCATTTTCTGGCGCTGTTTTCAGTGGCTGTGGCGCTGGGACTGTTTTCTGCCGCGCGCTTTTACATGGTGAGCTGGCTGGGTGAACGCGTCACGTCCGATTTACGCAACGCGGTGTACGCCCATGTGCTCAAGCAAAGCCCTGAATTTTTTGAGACTACACAAACTGGCGAGGTGTTGAGTCGCCTGACGGTGGACACGACGCTGGTGCAAACGGTGGTGGGCTCGTCACTCAGCATGGGCCTGCGCAATGGCGTGATGGGGGTGGGCGCGCTGGCGATGCTGATCTGGACCAACCCCTACGTGATGGTGCAGGTGCTGGGCGTGCTGGTGCTGATTGTGCTGCCTAGCCTGTGGTTCGGCAGGAGGGTGCGCAAGTTGTCCCGGGCCAGCCAGGACCGAGTGGCCGACTCCAGCGCGATCGCGGCCGAGGTGTTGAACGCCATTCCTGTGGTGCAGAGCTTCACCGCCGAAGAGCGGGAAGCCAGGCGCTTTGATGCGTCTACCGACAACGCGTTCAAAGTGGCCGTCAGGCGCTCCAAAGCGCGCTCCGTTCTGGTGGCATTCATCATCATTGCCACGTCTGCCGCCCTGCTGTGGGGTTTGTATCAGGGTACGCAGGCCGTCATGGCCGGGCGCATCACCGCAGGGCATCTGGGGCAAACGGTGGTCTATGTGATCATTCTGGCCAGCGCATTTGCCGTGCTGGGCGAGGTGTACGGCGACCTGCTGCGCGCTGCGGGCGCCACAGAGCGACTGATGGAGTTGCTGGGCAGCAGCTCGCCCATCACCTCGCCTGCCCAGCCGGCGCGGTTGCCTGCCACCGCTGCAGGCAGCGCCGTGCGGTTCGAGCGCGTCAACTTCCATTACCCATCGCGCCCGCTGCAGGCGGCGCTGCAGGATTTCACACTGTCCGTCAGACCTGGGGAAACCGTGGCGCTGGTCGGCCCCAGTGGTGCCGGCAAGAGCACCGTGTTTCAGCTCCTGCTACGGTTTTATGATGCAGACCGTACCGAGGGCAACGAGCAGCCCATTTTTCTGGACAACGTTTCGACCCAGTCGCTGTCATTGCAGGACCTGCGCGAGCGCGTGGGCATCGTGCCGCAGGACGCTGTTATTTTTTCAACCAGCGCGCTGGAAAATATCCGCTACGGGAAACCCGAGGCAACTGATGACGAAGTGAAAGCGGCGGCCAAAGCCGCATTTGCCCACGAGTTCATCGAGGCATTGCCCGAAGGCTACACAACGTTTCTGGGCGAACGGGGGGTGCGCCTGAGTGGTGGCCAGCGCCAGCGTATTTCCATTGCCCGTGCAATGCTCAAAAACCCGCCACTGCTGCTGCTGGACGAAGCCACCAGTGCGCTGGACGCCGAGAGCGAGCGCATGGTTCAGGCCGCACTGGAATCCGCCATGCGGGGCCGTACCACACTGGTGATCGCCCACCGCCTTGCGACCGTGCAACGGGCAAATCGCATTGTGGTGCTGGACCATGGCCGGGTGGTGGAACAGGGCACCCATGCCGAGCTGGTGGCACGAAACGGCGTGTACGCGGGGCTGGCTGCACTGCAGTTCACCAGCTGACGCCTGAAACTAAAGCGGGAATAGCGGTGCAATCGTGCCGCTCATGCGTGGCTACGAACATTGCGCGAAATAGCCTCTGGCCCCTATCCTATGGCATCCCCAAAACCCCGGATATCCATTCATGAATACCGCATTGCACGACGTTGACGAACGTACCAACCTCACGGCCAACAATAAGTTTGAATTGCTGTTGTTTCGCTTGGGGGAAGCACCTGGCACGGACCGCCGCGAACTGTTTGGCATCAATGTCTTCAAGGTGCGCGAGATTCTGGTCATGCCCACCATCACCGCCATGGCGAACGCACCGGCCAACGTAATGGGCGTTGCCAACATCCGAGGGCAGATCATTCCGGTGATCAACCTGCCCGCCGTGGTCGGCTGCGTGCCCAAGCGAGGTCTTACGATTCTGATGGTGACCGAGTACGCACGGACAACTCAGGCCTTTGCGGTTGAAGAGGTGGACGAGATCGTCCGGCTGGAATGGAATCAGGTGTTGGCGGCAGAAGGCAATGGCGGCGGGCTCGTGACCAGCATCGCGCGGCTGGATGGCAATGCCGAAGATACCCGTCTGGCCCAGGTGCTGGATGTGGAACAGATTTTGCGCGATGTCCTGCCCACTGCACAGGAAGAGATCACGCCACAGTCCATCGGTACTGCCGTGAATCTGCCCAAGGGCTCGATCATTCTTGCCGCGGACGACTCGCCGGTTGCACGCTCGATGATCGAACAAGGTCTCAAAGCGATGGGCACCCCCTACATCATGACCAAGACCGGCCAGGAAGCATGGGACCGGTTGCAATCCATCGCTGACGAAGCCAAAGCCGAAGGCAAAACGGCTCAGGACAAAGTGGCTCTGGTGTTGACCGATCTGGAGATGCCGGTGATGGATGGTTTCACGTTAACGCGAAACATCAAGCAGGACCAGCGCTTCAAGTCGATCCCGGTGGTTATCCACTCGTCACTGACCGGAACGGCCAACGAAGGGCATGTGAAAACAGTAGGCGCCGATGCTTATGTGGCGAAATTTGTGGCCAAAGAATTGGCCTCCACAATCCGTCAGGTGCTGGCGCACTGACCGGGAACGGAGCTACGTCCTTTTCCGTTCTCTCCGTCGCTCCCCGGTTTTTTTACTGGAGGCGACCTTTCAGTGCATCAGGCAACGCAATAGGCACCACTGCAATACCCTCTTCCAGCAGGGATTCTGTTTCTTCCGTTGTGGCCTTGCCGCGAATGCCGCGCTCTTTGGCTTCTCCGTAATGGATTTTGCGGGCCTCCTCGGCAAATTGATCACCGACATCGTCCGTATTGGCTAGCACACGCTGGGCCATTGCGAGCCACGCAGCCTGAAGACTCAAGTCCGGGGGGCCGGCCGCCACCGCCAGAACGTCCTGCCTGCTGGTTTCTGGCTCGTTACGCTGGCTTCCGAGATTGAGGCGTGGCGCACTCAGTTTTTTGACAATGGAAACGTCCGCACACAGCGGGCAAGCCACCAAGCCACGTGCGAGCTGGCTTGTAAAGTCATCTTCCGATGCGAACCAACCCTCAAACACATGGTGGTGCGAACACTGTAGATCCAGAACTTTCATGCGCTCATTATCAGATTGCTGGGACCACGGCCGGGTTTTGCCATGTCAAATCCCATGCGCCCGAGAGCATATTCTGAAGCCACAGGGCACCCACCAATGTCTTGCCGTCTGTAACTTTGCCCTCCCGACACCACTGGAAAAGCTCATCAGGCGTAGCAGTAATGACTTCCAGAAACTCACCCTCATCAAGACGCCTGTTTCCCAATGTGAGTTGGCGCGCGAACCAGATATCAATGAACTCTGTGGCGTAGGCAACAACCGGATGCAGCAAACCTGCGCGCGCCCATTGGCCCGCCAAATAACCGGTTTCTTCTTGCAGCTCACGCTGGGCACACATCAGGACGCTTTCGCCTGGATCCAGTTTGCCTGCCGGGAACTCGATCATGACGCGACCGAGTGGATAACGGAACTGCCTCTCCAAAACCAGCCTGACACCGCCAGCAGAGTCCTCCAGAAGAGGAATGATCATGACAGCACCGGGATGCACTACGAACTCACGGGTGGCCAGCTTGCCATCTGGCAATTTCACCGTGTCGCGGAATGTGTGGAGGAAGTTACCCTTTACGAGCTCCTGGCTGGCGACTTTTACTTCGACCAGGTGACGATCAGGCATCTGCTATCTCCGACAATCAGATGTTCTCAATCGCGTCAATCGCGATGCTTGAGCAGGTAGCGATAAACAAACCCGGGAAAGGCGAACGTGATAAACAGGGCAGCCGTGATGGCATAAAACTCCCAGTTTTGATCAGCAATCTGTCCGGCCCTCTTCTCAAGAAGCAATGCAACACCACCGATAAGGAAGTAAAAAACGACCAACTCAAGCAAGCGCAACCCAAGTGATTTTGGTTTTGAGAATGCTACAACAGCCATCAGGCGATGACTCAAGAATGGCAGATTTGCCGCGCAAAAGGCGCCCAACACAACCAACCAAACCGACGCAGACTGGGACACGATAGGTTAACGTATGGGCAAGAGGCTTAGGGAGCCATCATCTGGGCAATAGCGTGGGCACACAGCGTCATCAAACCGCCAGGCACCAGTCCCAGAACGAGAACCAGAGCACCGTTGACACTCAGCACCACCCGCACGTCAGTTGTCGCAGAGATTGCATGGTCGCTGGATGGCGCATCAAAGTACATGACCTTCACCACACGCAGGTAGTAGAAGGCACCAACCAGTGACATCATCACGGCAAATATCGCAAGTCCGAGGTGAAACGCCTGACCCGACGCAATCAGCGCCTGAAGGACCGACAGTTTGGCGTAGAAACCGACCATGGGTGGGATACCCGCCAAAGAGAACAAGCATACGGCCATCACAGCCGCATACAAGGGGCTACGCTGGTTCAGACCGGCAAAGTCGGCAATCTCCTCGCTCTCGAAACCATCACGCGCCAACAGCATGATCACACCAAAGCTGGCTAGCGTGGTGAGCACGTAGGTCACGACATAAAACATGGAAGAGCCGTAAGCGTCAGCCGACGACATGGTGTTGCCGTTTATCACGCCAGACATCAAGCCCAGCAAGACAAAACCCATCTGTGAAATGGTGGAGAAGGCCAGCATGCGCTTCAAATTGGTTTGTGCGATAGCGGCCAAATTGCCGACCAGCAGCGAGCCCACGGCAAGCACCATCAACATCTGCTGCCAGTCAATGGCCAGCGGCAGCATGCCTTCCACCAGCAGGCGGATAACGATGGCAAACGCTGCCAGCTTTGGTGCTCCACCAATCATCAACGTCACCGCCGTTGGAGCCCCTTGGTAGACGTCGGGAATCCACATGTGAAATGGCACCACGCCCAGTTTGAAGGCCAGGCCAGCAACGACAAACACAAGTCCGAATACCAGGACCTGGTGTTTGATCTGTCCGGTCGCAATGGCCCTGGCAACGTCATTGACGTCCAGCGAACCGGTTGCGCCGTACATCATGGACAAGCCATATAGCAAAAACCCCGAGGCCAGCGCCCCCAGGACGAAGTACTTCATGGCGGCTTCTGTTGCAGTCGCATTGTCACGACGCAGAGCCACCAGGGCATAGCTGGACAGCGTTAACAACTCCAGCCCCATGTAGATGATGAGGAAGTTGTTGCCCGAGATCATGGTGAACATGCCGAGCAGGGCAAACAGACTCAGCGTGAACATTTCGCCACCCCGCAGCATGTCCCGATCTGCGGCGTAAGGTCGCCCATAAACCAGAGTAATCATCACGGCGACGGCTGCAAAGCACTTAAGCCAATTGCCCATGGGGTCGCTGACCACCATATTGCCAAAACCGTACACCGTGGTACCTGCATCTGCATACAAAGCAGACAGGAAGGCTACGAGGGCCAGAGTAAGCAGCGTGAGCACATAGGTGACGTTCCGACGGGCGCTTTTCACACCAAGGTCAACCAGCAGGATCACGCACGCCATGACCAGCAGGACGATCTCCGGGTAAACCGAGATCCAGCTGAGTTTGTCAATCATGATTCAAGTCTCTCAATTCAGTTCGATCAGTTCAGTTTGCTCAGCGCAACATGCCTGAGCAACTCTGCAACAGAAGTACCCATGACATCGGTGAACGGTTTCGGATAAATACCCATGTACAACACCGCCACCGCCAGCAAAGCCAGCATCAGGAATTCCCGGGCGTTGATATCTGTCAGCGTCTTGACGTCATCGTTCGTAACAGGACCCAGGTACACACGCTTGAACATCCACAGGGTGTAGGCAGCGCCAAAAATCAGGGCACTGGCAGCGGCCATGCCGATCCAGAAATTGAACTTCACGGCTCCCAGAATGACCATCCATTCACCAACAAAACCGGCAGTAGCGGGAAGACCACAATTTGCCATCGCAAAAAACAAGGCAAACGCAGTGAACTTGGGCATAGTGTTGACGACGCCTCCATAACTGGCGATCTCACGTGAGTGGACCCGGTCGTACAACACGCCGATAGACAGGAACATCGCCCCAGACACAAAACCGTGCGCGATCATCTGCACCAGCCCGCCAGAAACGCCAAGGTCATTAAAGATAAAGAATCCCAGCGTCACAAAACCCATATGGGCAACGGAAGAATAGGCCACCAGCTTTTTCATGTCCTGCTGAACCAGCGCTACCAGCCCAACATAGATCACGGCAATCAGGGAAAGGGCAACCATGAGCCATGCCCACTCGCGAGCAGCATCCGGGGCTATGGGCATAGAAAAGCGCAGAAAACCATAAGCCCCAAGCTTCAGCATGATGGCGGCCAGCACTGCCGAACCGCCAGTGGGGGCCTCCACGTGCACGTCAGGTAGCCATGTATGCACGGGCCACATCGGCACTTTCACCGCAAACGCAGCGAAGAATGCGAAAAACAGAAGTGTCTGCGTCGTACCGCCTAATGGCAATTTGTACCAAGTTGTCAGATCAAAACTGCCACCTGATTTGGTATATAGGAAGATCAGGGCAATGAGCATCAACAGCGAACCCAGCAGGGTGTACAGGAAAAACTTGAAAGCTGCGTAGATTTTGTTCGGACCACCCCAAATACCGATGATGAGATACATCGGGATCAAAGTGGCCTCAAAAAAGACATAAAACAAAAGGCCATCCAGCGCGCAAAAAACGCCGATCATGAGTCCACTCAAGATCAGGAACGCGCCCATGTACTGATTCACGCGGCGAGTAATGACTTCCCAGCCAGCAATCACAACAACGACGTTGATAAATGCGGTCAGCAGGACAAACCAGAGCGAAATACCGTCCACACCCAAGTGGTAGTTCACGTTGAACCGCTCGATCCAAGGCGTCTTTTCAACAAATTGCATGGCTGCTGTTCCCAGCTTGAAGCCATCGTACAAAGGCAAGGTCACCAGAAAACTTGCTACAGCGCCAATCAGCGCTATCCAGCGAACACTGCGAGCCTGCTCGTCGCGCCCCAATACAAGTAACAACACACCAAAAGCAATTGGCATCCAGATGGCCAGGCTCAACAAACCCATGTTTTTCTTCTCCTTATTTGCTGAGCCATTGAACGATCGTGGGCCATGTGACGAAGTAAGTCATCAGCACAAAAACGCCCAAAATCATCGACAGTGCGTAGTGGTACAGGTAGCCGGACTGCACACGACGGACCACACTGGAGAACCAGCCGACCACTTTCCAGGACCCATTAACGAGCGCCCCGTCAATAATGGCCTGATCGCCCCCCTTCCACAACCCAGTGCCCAACATACGGGCAGCCCGTGCGAGCACATTTTCATTCAACCAGTCCATGTAGTACTTGTTCTCAAGCAGGGCATAGATTGGCATCACCCGGGCCTTGATTGCAGTCGGCAAAGCAGGGTTGATCATGTACATGTAATACGACAAGGCCACACCACCAAGTGCCAGCCAGAATGGGGCTGCCGTGAGACCATGCAACGCAAGTTGTGCTGGCCCATGGAACTCTTCCCGCAGTACTTCCATAGCCTTGTGAATTTCATGGTTGACGAATATCGCATCCTTGAAAAAGTCACCAAATAGCATCGGGCCAATCGTCATAAAGCCGATCACAACAGACGGGATGGCCAATAGAATCAACGGTACCGTAACCACCCAAGGCGACTCGTGTGGTTTATGGTCTTCATCATGATGCCCATGATGATCGTCATGGTGCGCATCGGGATTCTGATCAAAGCGCTCTTTGCCATGGAACACGAGGAAGTACATACGGAATGAGTAAAACGCCGTCACGAAGACGCCCGCCATGACGGCGAAATACGCGAACCCAGCTCCAGGCAGCGTACTTGCGTGGACCGCCATGATGATCTCGTCTTTGGAATAGAAGCCGGAGAACAGCGGCGTGCCAATCAGCGCCAGCGATCCGAGCAGAGAGGTAATCCAGGTAATGGGCATGTATTTGCGCAATCCACCCATCCATCGGATGTCCTGATTGTGATGAACACCCATGATCACTGATCCAGCCGCCAGAAACAGCAGCGCCTTGAAGAACGCATGCGTCATCAAGTGAAAAACAGCCACTGAATAAGCCGATGCCCCAAGGGCCACGGTCATATAGCCCAACTGCGAGAGCGTCGAATAAGCAACGACCCGCTTGATATCGTTCTGGATAATCCCCAGAAAACCCATGAACAGGGCGGTAATGGCACCTATCACCATTACAAAATTCAAGGCTGTTTCACTTAGCTCGAACAAAGGGGACATTCGAGCCACCATGAAGATGCCCGCTGTCACCATCGTTGCAGCATGAATCAGCGCGGAGATGGGCGTTGGGCCTTCCATGGAATCAGGCAACCACACATGGAGAGGAAACTGAGCTGACTTCCCCATAGCGCCAATGAACAGGCAGATGCAGATCACCGTGATAAGCATCCATTCCGTACCCGGGAATCCGATCCTGGAGAGTTCTCCGGCCTTGGCAAAAGCCTCTGTGTAGTTCAACGTACCAGCATAGGCGACGATCAGGCTGATGCCCAGAATGAACCCAAAGTCACCAACACGATTAACCAAAAACGCTTTCATGTTGGCGAATATGGCAGTGGGCTTGTTGAACCAAAAACCGATCAACAGGTAGGAAACCAGACCAACCGCCTCCCAACCGAAAAACAGCTGCAGCAAGTTGTTGCTCATCACCAGCATCAACATGGAGAAGGTAAACAAGGAAATGTAGGCAAAGAACCTGTTGTAGCCTTCGTCTTCTTCCATGTACCCGATGGTGTAGAGATGAACCATCAGCGATACGAAGGTCACCACACACATCATCATTGCCGTGAGACCGTCAACCAGGAAGCCAATTTCCATCTTCAAGCCACCCACCGTCATCCAGGTGTAGAGGGTTTCGTTGAAGCGCGCCCCATCAACCACAACACTATTGAGCGTCATCGCTGAAATGATAAAGGCGATCAGTACGCCGATGATGGTAAGGCTGTGGGACATGCGCCGACCAATCCAGTTGCCACCAAATGACGTTCCCAGAACACCAGCCAGAATAGCGCCCGCGAGCGGAGCCAATGGCACGACCAGAAGGGTTGAAGCAGACAGGGTTTGACTCATCTTTGTTAACCCTTGAGCGTATTGAGTTCGTCCACATTGATGCTGGACTTGTTTCGGAACAACTGCACCAGAATGGCCAGCCCAATGGCTGACTCGGCAGCAGCAACAGTCAGAATGAAAAACACAAAAATCTGACCGTGCATATCACCCAGGTAATAGGAGAATGCGACAAAATTCATGTTGACCGCCAGGAGCATTAACTCAATGGCCATCAGCAGAATAATCAGGTTCTTACGGTTCAAAAAAATACCTATAACCGACAGGGCGAACAACATCGCACCAAGAGACAGAAAGTGACCAAGCGTTAATGTCATGCCTTTTTCTCCCCTTCGGCGGTTACTGCGGGAGCCGCCTCAACAATAGGCTGAGCGGGTTGTGTGGCCGGGAGCTTTACCAATGTCAGGCGGTCTTGTGATTTCACCCGAATCTGCTCGCTGGCGCCAATATGTTTGCTGTCCTTGCGACCACGCAGTGTTAACGCAATGGCGGCGATGATGGCCACCAACAGAATCACAGCAGCAATCTGAACAGGAAAAACGTACTCGGAGTAAAGCAACTTACCCAGTTCGCGCGTGTTGGAGAATTGCCCCGCAATCTCACCTGCGGCAACAGAACTCTTGGGCTCTCCGACCGGACGAAAACCGCCCATGAGAACTGCTGCCATTTCCAGGGCAATCAGGGCACCAATAGCACCCGCCAAAGGAAAGTGCCGCCAGAATCCTTGCCGGACGCTGTCAATATTGATGTCGAGCATCATCACAACGAACAAGAAGAGCACCATGACAGCGCCAACGTAAACCAATACCAGCGCGATAGCCAGAAACTCTGCCTTGAGTAGCATCCAGATCATGGCAGCCTGGAAAAAAGCCAGCACCAGGTAAAGCGCTGCGTGCACCGGGTTACGGGCCGTGATGACCCTGAATGCGGCGAACAGCAGCAGCGCAGAAAAAACGTAAAACAGACCCGCTTTGACATCCATGACTTGTGGTTCTTTCTTGGGCTGTTAGCGGTATTTGGCGTCCGCAGCACGGGCAGCAGCGATTTCGCCTTCGTACCGGTCTCCCACAGCCAGCAACATTTCTTTGGTGAAATAGAGGTCTCCCCGCTTTTCACCGTGGTATTCAAAAACATGGGTTTCAACGATGGAGTCAACCGGGCAACTTTCTTCGCAAAAACCGCAGAAGATGCACTTGGTTAAATCAATGTCGTACCGCGTGGTTCTGCGTGAACCGTCATCGCGCACATCCGATTCAATCGTGATGGCCATGGCTGGGCACACCGCCTCGCATAACTTGCAGGCGATGCATCGCTCTTCACCGTTTTCATATCGACGCAACGCGTGAAGACCGCGGAAACGAGGGCTGGCAGGTGTTTTTTCTTCAGGAAATTGCACCGTGATTTTCCGCTTGAACATGTACTTCCCGGTCACAGCCATGCCCTTGAACAACTCAAGCAACATGAAGCTCGACAGAAAGTCGCGCAGCGAAAATACTGTTTGGACGGGAGACGTCGATGAGGCTATTGCAGTCATTCAGGGCTCCAGCTTACTTCCAGATATTCCAGGAGGTCTGCATCCAGCCCCCCACAACCACTAGCCACACCAGCGTGACGGGAATGAAAATTTTCCAGCCCAAACGCATGATCTGGTCATAGCGGTAACGCGGAAAGGTGGCTCGCACCCACAGGAACATGGTGACCACAACAAAAGTCTTGATACCAAGCCATATCCAGCCCGGTATCCAGTCCAGAAACCCGACCGGGGACAACCAGCCACCGAGGAACATCGTTACGCACAGAATGGACACCAGAATCATGTTGGCGTATTCAGCAAGGAAGAACATGGCGAAAGACATACCCGAATACTCGACCATATGCCCGGCGACAATTTCAGACTCACCTTCAACAACGTCAAATGGGTGGCGATTGGTTTCTGCCAGGCCAGCGATGAAGTAGACAAGGAAAACCGGGAAAAGTGGCAGCCAGTTCCAGGACAAAACGCCCAACCCCTGCGAAGCGAAGTAACCTTTGCCTTGGCCCATAACAATATCAGTCATGTTCATACTGGCAGATACCATCAACACCACTACCAGACAGAATCCCATGGCAATTTCGTAGCTCACCATTTGAGCCGAAGCCCTGAGCGCGCCAAGGAAAGCATATTTGGAATTCGAAGCCCAGCCAGCAATGATGACTCCGTAAACCTCCAGTGAGGTGATGGCCATCAGGAATAGCAGGCCGGCGTTGACATTTGCCAAAGCGACATCCGGTCCAAACGGGATGACTGCCCACGCTGCGAGAGCGGGCATGATGGTCATGATGGGGCCAAGCAGGAACAAGCCCTTACTGGCGGCCGCCGGAACAATGATCTCCTTGGTCAACAGCTTCAGTGCATCAGCAATAGGTGTGAGCAAACCCATGGGACCGACACGGTTAGGTCCATTGCGGATCTGCGTGAATGCAATGGCCTTGCGCTCCCAAAGCGTGAGGTAAGCCACACAACCCATCAGCGGAGCGAGGACCACCACGATCTTGAGCAAAGTCCAGATGATGGGCCAAGCAATAACCGTCCACCAGGATGCAGACAAAAGCCCCAGCCCGCTGCTGTATAGGGTTTCAATCATGCCAATACCTCCTGGGTCAACGGCATAATCCCGGCCACCCGGGCATCAGCAGTCAATTGCAGCGATGCAGCACGACGCACTATGCCGTCCAGTTGATAGATGCTTGCCACCACTGGTTCACCGGGCACAGGCGCCATATCGATTGGGGTTCCGGTTTCGTTATTCATCAACGACACCTGAGCACGCGATCCTTCGTCGGAAAAAACACCACTCATCTCGTCGAGAACATCTTTTGTAGATTCGAAGCTGAACCCGGGTACATCCAGCAAATTGGCAATCACGCGCAACACTTTCCATGCGGGACGTGCCTCGCCAAACGGCTTGACTACTGCGTGGAAACTCTGGACACGACCTTCCGCATTCACAAAGGTACCAGGCGTTTCAGTGAACGGTGCGATAGGCAAAATCACATCACTGAATGCCAGATTCGCCTTAAACGGACTCAGGGTAACAACCATTTGAGACTGACCAACTGCCTTACCCATTGCGGCGCCACCGGCCGCATCGAACACAGGCTCGTTGTTCAATAGAATGACTGCCTTCAGCCCCCCGGCCAGCATTTTTCCGGCATCCATACCACCGTTTCGAGGCAAGGCGTTCACCAACTGAGCACCGACAGTGTTGGCGGCCTCGGTCAGGTAACCGACGCTGGCGCCGGTCTGTGCTCCGATCCAGTTCGCCAAAGCCAGCAGGCTGGATGCCTTACCGTGATGCGCAGCTGCATTACCCAACAGGATGGCTTTGCGCTCACCACCCAACAACGACTTCGCAATCGATGCGGCCGCCTCATTCGCGTGGCCCGCAGCGGGCGCAGTGACCCCCTTCTCGGCGGAGACTGCAGCAGCAACATCGGCCAGTGCCTGGGCCCAGCTTGAGGCGCTGGCAACCAAACTGTTTGCAATCGGCATTGCCCAGTCATATGCTTCAGAATTAATAGCATTTACCGCGCATCCCGTGCGGGCTGCCTGCCGAATTCTCAACGCAAAAAGAGGATGATCCTTGCGCAAATTGGATCCGACCACAAGGACCCGCTGCAATTGCGACAGTGAGGCGATGGAGGTGCCAAGATACCGTACACCCTCGGCAGCAGGGAATTCAGCATTGCGCAACCGATAGTCAATATTTTCGCTACCCAAACCTCGCATCAGTTGCCCGGCAAGGTACAACTCTTCCAGCGTGCTGTGGGGACTGACCAGCGTTCCAATGCTTGCGGCGCCGTGATCTGACTTGATCTGTTTCAGCCCGTTGGCCACATACTCCAGCGCGGTTTGCCAATCCACAGTCTTCCATTGACCACCCTGCTTGAGCATGGGGCTGGAAAGGCGATCATCACCATTCAACGCTTCATACGAAAAACGGTCGCGGTCTGCAATCCAGCACTCGTTGACCTCTTCGTTCTCCAACGGCACCACACGCATGACCTTGTTGTTCTTTACCTGAACGATCAGGTTGGCACCAGTTGAGTCATGTGGACTAACTGATTTGCGACGCGACAGTTCCCAAGTCCGCGCACTGTAACGAAACGGCTTGCTGGTCAGCGCCCCAACCGGGCAGATATCAATCATGTTGCCAGAAAGCTCAGAGTCCACCGACTGACCAACAAACGTCTCGATTTCTGCATGTTCACCGCGATGCGACATGCCCAATTCCATCACGCCAGCCACTTCCTGGCCGAAACGGACACAGCGGGTGCAATGAATGCAGCGACTCATCTCCTGCATGGAAATCAGCGGGCCAACATCCTTGACAGCCACCACACGTTTTTCTTCTTCGTAGCGTGACGATGACCCACCATAACCGACGGCCAGATCCTGCAACTGGCACTCGCCACCCTGATCACAAATCGGGCAATCCAGCGGGTGGTTAATCAGCAAGAACTCCATCACCGACTTTTGAGCTTTGATCGCCTTTTCGCTCTTGGTACGAACAATCATGCCTTGCGTCACTGGCGTAGCACACGCTGGCATCGGTTTGGGCGCCTTCTCCACGTCCACCAGGCACATGCGACAGTTGGCAGCTATGCTGAGTTTCTTGTGATAACAAAAGTGCGGGATATAGGTGCCTGCCTTGTCAGCAGCGTGCATGATCATGCTGCCTTCTGTGACTTCAACCTTCTTGCCGTCGAGTTCGATTTCAATCATCTTGGGACTCGCTCAGACGTAAGCGGGGACCATACAGGTCTTGTGCTCGACGTGGTATTCAAATTCGTGACGGAAGTGCTTGATCATGGCGCGCACCGGCATGGCGGCAGCGTCACCCAGGGCACAAATGGTTCGCCCCTGAATGTTGTCCGCCACCGAGTTGAGTAAATCCATGTCGCTCAAACGGCCATGCCCAGTTTCGATTCGGTCCACCATACGTGACAACCAGCCCGTGCCCTCACGACACGGCGTGCATTGGCCACAGGATTCATGCATGTAGAAGTAACTCAAACGCTGCAGGCTCTTCACCATGCAACGGCTGTCGTCCAGAACAATCACTGCACCGGAACCCAACATCGATCCAGCCTTGGAAATCGAGTCGTAGTCCATGGTGCAATCCATCATGATGGATGCTGGCAGGATCGGTGAGGAAGACCCACCGGGGATGACCGCCTTGAGCTGCCGACCGCTGCGCACACCGCCGGCGATCTCCAGCAACTTCGAAAATGGCGTGCCCATGGGTACTTCGTAGTTGCCCGGCATTTCAACATCGCCGCTCACCGAGTAAATCTTGGTGCCCCCGTTGTTGGGCTTGCCACATTCCAGGTAAGCCAGACCACCATTGCGAATGATCCAGGGAACCGCTGCAAAGGTTTCCGTATTGTTGATAGTAGTTGGCTTGCCATACATTCCGAAACTCGCTGGAAATGGCGGCTTGAACCGGGGCTGCCCTTTCTTGCCTTCCAGCGACTCCAGCAGTGCGGTTTCTTCTCCGCAAATGTAGGCTCCGAAGCCGTGCGCAGCATGCAACTGAAAACTGAATCCGCTGCCCAGAATCTGCCCGCCTAAAAAACCGGCTGCACGAGCCTCTTCAAGCGCCTCTTCAAAACGATCATAACTATTGAATATTTCGCCGTGAATGTAGTTGTAGCCCACCGAAATACCCATGGCATAGGCAGCAATGATCATGCCTTCAATCACGATGTGCGGATTGAATTGCAGAATGTCACGATCTTTGCACGTACCCGGCTCGCCTTCGTCGGAGTTGCAAACGAGGTACTTCTGCCCAGGAAATTGGCGGGGCATAAAACTCCACTTAAGGCCTGTCGGAAAACCCGCGCCACCACGACCACGCAATGCCGATTCCTTGACGGTTGCAATCACCTGATCTTGGGTCAGCCCTTCGCCTTCACCCTGTCCAAGAATTTTGCGCAAAGCCTGGTACCCACCACGCGCCTCGTAATCCTTCAGACGCCAGTTGGTGCCATCGAGCCCGGCGTAGATTTGAGGATTGATATGACGGCCATGAAAGCAGGTCTGAACACCCGTTGCCTGAAACTGCGCGAGAATTTTTTCGGCTGACATTATTGGCCCCCCGCCTCGCGCAAACCATCAACCAGTTGATCCAGTTTGTCGTTACTCATGAAGCTGCACATGGTCCGATCATTCACCAGCATGACTGGTGAGTCTGCACAGGCTCCCAGGCACTCACTCTGCTGAAGCGTAAACACACCGTCGGCAGTGGTCTCACCCATACTGATGCCCAGTTTGTGCTCCAGATGCTTGAGCGCCGCACCGCCATCACGCAACTGACAAGGCAAATTCGTGCACACATTGAGCTTGAATTTTCCAACCGGTTGCTGGTTGTACATGTTGTAGAACGTCGTTACTTCATGCACGGCGATTGGCGCCATGCCAAGATAATCCGCAACGACTTTCTCGCTCTCCACACTCACGTAACCTTTTTCCTGCTGGACGATGGCCAGGCATGCCATCACAGCAGACTGCTTTTGGTCTGCCGGGTATTTGGCAACTTCTTTGGCGAAGCGTGCCAAAGTTGCCTGAGAGAAACTTTCAGAGATCATCGATCAATCTCTCCAAAAACAATATCCATGGTTCCAATAATGGCAACTGCATCAGCAATCATGTGACCTTTAGCCATTTCATCCATCCCCGCCAAATGAGCAAAGCCCGGTGCCCGGATTTTCAAACGGTAAGGCTTGTTGGCACCATCACTGACAATGTAGATGCCAAATTCACCCTTGGGATGCTCCACCGCGGCATAGGCCTCACCCTGCGGCACGTGGAAGCCTTCTGTAAATAGTTTGAAATGATGAATCAACTCTTCCATATTCGATTTCATTGATTCACGATCAGGTGCTGCAACCTTGTGGTTGCTGGTGATCACCGGTCCAGGATTGACGCGCAACCAGTCAACGCACTGCTTGATGATGCGGTTGGACTGGCGCATTTCAGCAACCCGCACCAGATAACGGTCATAACAGTCGCCGGTTTTACCAACGGGTACATCAAAGTCCATGCGGTCATACGCGTCATAAGGCTGCTTCTTGCGAAGATCCCATGCAATGCCTGACCCGCGCAACATGGCGCCGGTGAACCCGAGATTCAGCGCACGCTCTGGCGTGACAACACCCACACCCACTGTTCGTTGCTTCCAGATACGGTTATCCGTAAGCAGTGTTTCGTACTCATCAACCTGACCGGGAAAATGGATGCAGAAATCATCAATGAAATCCAACAACGAGCCCTGACGGTTTTCATTCAGGGCCGAAATGGCCTTGGCATTCCTAATCTTGTTGACCTTGTACTGCGGCATCGTGTCGGGCAGGTCGCGGTACACACCACCGGGCCGGAAGTACGCCGCATGCATGCGAGCGCCCGATACCGCCTCGTACATGTCAAACAAGGCCTCCCGTTCCCGGAAGCAATAGATAAGGATGTTCATGGCGCCGCAGTCGAAACCATGCGCACCCAGCCACATCAGGTGATTGAGCAGGCGGGTGATTTCGGCAAACATCACTCGGATGTATTGCGCCCGCACCGGCACGTCAATCTGCATCAACTTTTCGATAGCCAGGCAATACGCTTGCTCGTTGGCCATCATGGACACATAGTCCAGACGATCCATGTATGGCAGCGACTGGATATAAGTCTTGCTCTCGGCGAGCTTCTCCGTGGCACGGTGCAGCAGGCCGATATGCGGATCAGCCCGTTGGACCACTTCGCCGTCCAGTTCCAACACCAGACGCAACACGCCGTGCGCAGCCGGATGCTGCGGACCAAAGTTCAGTGTGTAGTTTTTGATTTCAGCCATGGCACAAACAACCTAGTGCAGGCCTCCGTAGTTGTCTTCGCGAATGATGCGTGGCGTGATTTCACGGGGTTCGATGGAAACCGGCTGGTAAATAACGCGTTTTTTCTCAGCGTCATAACGCATTTCCACATGACCACTGGTTGGAAAATCCTTGCGGAAAGGATGTCCGATAAAACCGTAGTCCGTCAGAATGCGGCGCAGATCATTGTGGCCATCAAAAACGATCCCAAACAAATCAAAGGCTTCGCGCTCGAACCAGTTGGCAGAATTCCAGATGCTGGTGACTGAACCTACAACTGGCACATCATCATCAGGCGCAAACACCTTCAGTGTGAGCCGCTGGTTCAAACTGACAGACAGCAGATGAGACACGACACAGTAACGCGGGCCACTGTAGGCGCCACCACCATATTCTGAGTAATCAACGCCACACAGATCGATGAGCTGCTCGAACTGACAGCCTTCAGCACTCTGCAGCACACGCGCAGCATCCAGATAGTCTGATGCCGACACCAGCACCTTGACCTCACCCAGATCGACGGAAATACGCTTAACTTTGTCACCCAAAGCAGCAACAACTGCGTCTTTCAGGGTTTCCGGATTAACAGCAAAAGCAGTCATTCATTAATCCTCAGGTACGCGCGATGGTGTTGGTGCGGCGAATTTTCTGCTGCAGCTGAATGATGCCGTACAGCAGAGCTTCGGCCGTAGGCGGGCAACCCGGCACATACACATCAACGGGAACAATACGATCACATCCACGCACCACGGAATAACTGTAATGGTAATAGCCACCACCGTTGGCGCACGACCCCATGGACAGTACCCAACGCGGCTCGCTCATTTGGTCATACACCTTGCGAAGGGCGGGCGCCATCTTGTTGCACAACGTGCCCGCAACGATCATCAGGTCAGATTGGCGCGGGCTGGGCCGAAACAGCATGCTGAAGCGCTCCATGTCGTAGCGCGCAGCACCCGCATGCATCATCTCCACCGCGCAGCAGGCCAGACCAAAAGTCATGGGCCACAAGGATCCGGTTTTTGCCCAGTTCACCACCGAGTCATACGTGGTGGTGGCAAAACCTTCTTTGAAAACGCCTTCAATTGCCATATGTGTGCTCCTGGATCATTCCCAGTCAAGGGCGCCTTTTTTCCACTCGTAAGCGAAGCCCACGACGAGGATGCCCAGAAAAACCATGACCGCCCAGAAACCCGTGGCGCCGATGTCCTTCAGGGCCACAGCCCAAGGAAAGAGGAAGGCAATTTCTAGGTCAAACAGGATGAAAAGTATGGCTACGAGGTAGTAGCGCACGTCAAACTTCATGCGGGCATCTTCGAAAGCCTCGAAGCCGCACTCGTAAGGAGAGTTTTTTGCGCTGTCGGGCCGGTTCGGGCCGAGGATGTAGCCGAGCACCTGGGGGATCACACCCACCGCGACGCCGACCAAGATGAACATGAGGACGGGAAGATACTGATCGAGGTTCATCTTGAAATGCTGATCACCGTTTATTGCTGTCTGGACAAAACGCCCATGCCAGTTATTTTATTTGGTGCCGTCGGCGAGACTCGAACTCGCACAGCTTTCGCCACTACCCCCTCAAGATAGCGTGTCTACCAATTTCACCACGACGGCGGCTTCTTTGTGTCAAAGTTGCATGAGGCACCTTGCGGCATTTGCTCATTCGACACTCTCAGAGTTTACCCTGATTCCGGTGCCTTACCGGCTAAAAAGAGGCGATTTTGCCGCTTCCTATTTGGACGGAATTTGTGAAGCACCCGAAGCTGGCGCCACTGGTGCAACTGCCGCAGATGCGGCCGACGCGGGAGCGGTCACTGCCGCCGCACCTTCCAGCACACTACCGCTGGTCGTGGGACGCAGGTTGCCAAAATAAGCCAGTGCGAGCGTGCAGACAAAAAATACGGTCGCCAGCACAGCTGTTGTGCGCGAGAGAAAGTTAGCACTGCCGGAAGCACCAAAAAGACTTCCGGACCCACCACTACCAAAGGCAGCGCCCATATCGGCACCCTTGCCATGCTGGACCAGAATTAGACCAATCATGACCAGTGCGGACAGTATCTGGACTGCCAGCAAAATGTTCAAAAAAATATTCATTCAATACTCCTAAATTGATAGCTGGTCGCGCTCTGGTTTAGAGAGCTGCGGCAATAATTGACAAGAAATCTGGGGCCTTGAGCGACGCGCCGCCTACCAGCCCGCCATCGATATCGGCTTGAGACAGCAATTGCGCTGCGTTGGCCGCATTCATGCTGCCGCCGTACAGAATTTGGACACGCTCCGCATTCGGGGTTGCAGCCGCCAACTGGGCCCGCAGCACCGCATGCACCGCCTGCGCCTGTTCCGGACTGGCCGTTTTACCCGTGCCAATGGCCCACACCGGCTCGTAAGCCACCACAATTTCACTGATGCAGTGGCCGTTAGTGTGAATGACCGCCGCCAGCTGACGCTTCACCACTTCTTCCGTTTTCCCGGCTTCGCGCTCGGCAAGCGTTTCACCGACACACACAATGGGCGTCACGCCGCAGGCCAGCGCACGTTGCGCCTTGAGCGCCACCACAGCGTCGCTCTCCAGGTGATACTGACGACGCTCGGAATGACCAACGATGGCGTAACGGATGCCCGCCTCCTTGAGCATGGCCGCCGAAATTTCACCGGTAAATGCGCCCGACTCGTGCTGGGATACGTCCTGCGCACCCACATCAATCGGGCTTTCTGCAACCAGTGTCCGAACCTGGGCCAGATAGATAGCCGGAACACAAACCGCGATGGCACAGCCGGGGTTGTTCAATCCAGCGAGCAACGCCTTGATCAAGGCTTCGTTGGCAGCCAGGCTGCCATTCATCTTCCAGTTTCCTGCAATCAGTTTCTTTTTCATGCTGTAACCCATGTCAAAACAATCTTGCCAACGTGCTGGTTGGATTCCATCAGGGCGTGGGCCTGAGCAGCGCCGCTGCGGTTAACGCCTTCAGCACCACTACCTGACGCGTCTCCCACCGCGTCAAAAACACTGTGAATGACAGGCTTGACCGCACCGCTTTCCAGCAACGGCCAGACGTGTTCCTTCAACGCCCGTGCAATGGCCGCCTTGAAGGCAACAGGACGCGGGCGCAGTGTGGAGCCGGTTACCGTGAGCCGGCGACGCAACACCAGCCCGGCGTTGATCTCGCTCTTGGTACCACCCTGCACGGCGATGATGACCAGACGACCATCTTCAGCCAGGCACTGAATTTCACGGGCGACATAAGCGCCCGCCACCATGTCGAGAATCACATTGACGCCCGCACCATCGGTGATGCGCTTGATCTCTTCCACGAAATCTTGGGTCTTGTAATTGATGGCGTGGTCGGCGCCCAGAGCCAGACAGGCCGCACACTTCTCGTCACTGCCGGCTGTGGCAATCACGGTGGAGCCCAGTGCTTTGGCAATGGCAATGGCGGTCACGCCAATGCCGCTGGTACCACCCTGAATCAGCAGCGTTTCACCTTTTTGCAGGCGGGCCCGGTCAAACACATTGCTCCAGACGGTGAAGAAAGTCTCGGGCAACGCAGAAGCCTCCACATCGCTCAGGCCCTTGGGCACAGGCAGGCATTGGGCGACGGGCGCCACACACAGCTCGGCGTAACCGCCGCCAGCCACCAGGGCACAAACACGATCACCTACCTTGAAACCCGCATCAGCCATCGCCTGCGCATCGCCACTAACGATGACGCCAGCCACCTCCAGACCCGGAATATCCGAAGCACCGGGAGGCACAGGGTAGTTGCCTGTGCGCTGCAACACATCAGGGCGGTTCACGCCGCTGGCGGCCACACGAATCAGCAACTCGCCCGCGCCCGCCACAGGCGCAGGACGCTCACCCTGACGTAAAACGTCGGGTGCGCCGTACGAGGTAATTTCAATTACTTTCATGCTCTATTCAGGCGATAGCCCTCACTGGACATGCGTGAGTAGCTACCGAATTCATAGCAAAAGTCGATCAGGCCTGGTCACCACCCTGATTGCCGTTCTGGGCCGGACGGTCCAGCAAAGCCTTCATGGACAACTTGATACGACCCTTTTCGTCTGTCTCCAGCACCTTGACCTTGACGATCTGGCCTTCCGACAGGTAGTCCGTGACTTTCTCGACACGCTCATGGGCGATCTGGCTAATGTGCAGCAGGCCATCCTTGCCAGGCAGCAGGTTCACCAAAGCGCCAAAGTCCAGAATCTTGGTGATCGGGCCTTCATAGACCTTGCCGATTTCCACTTCAGCGGTGATTTGCTCGATGCGACGTTTGGCCATTTCCGCTTTCTCGGGATCAGCCGAGGCGATGGTGATGGTGCCGTCTTCATCGATGTTGATCTGCGTGCCGGTTTCTTCGGTCAGCGCACGGATCACGGAGCCGCCCTTGCCAATTACGTCACGGATCTTCTCGGGGTTGATCTTCATCGTGAACAGGCGCGGGGCGAAGTTGGACACTTCGGTCTTGGCCTCAGACATGGCCTCTTGCATCTTGCCCAGGATGTGCATGCGGGCTTCCTTAGCCTGGGCCAACGCGACTTGCATGATTTCCTTGGTGATGCCCTGGATCTTGATGTCCATCTGCAGTGCGGTGATGCCATTGGTGGTACCGGCAACCTTGAAGTCCATATCACCGAGGTGGTCTTCGTCACCCAGGATGTCGGTCAACACCGCGAAGCGGTTGTCTTCCTTGATCAGGCCCATCGCGATACCGGCCACGTGGGCTTTCATGGGCACGCCAGCGTCCATCAGCGACAGGCAGCCGCCGCAGACCGAAGCCATGGAAGACGAGCCATTGGACTCGGTGATTTCCGACACCACACGCATGGTGTAGGGGAATTCTTCCTTCGTTGGCAGGCAGGCTACCAACGCACGCTTGGCCAGACGGCCGTGACCGATTTCGCGGCGCTTTGGCGTGCCCACGCGACCCGTTTCGCCGGTGGCGAACGGAGGCATGTTGTAGTGCAGCATGAAGCGGTCTTCAAACTCGCCAGCCAGTGCATCGATGCGCTGGGCATCACGCTCGGTGCCCAACGTGGTCACGACCAGTGCCTGCGTTTCGCCACGAGTGAAAAGGGCCGAACCGTGGGTACGGGGCAGCACGCTATTGCGGATTTCGATGGCACGCACGGTGCGGGTGTCGCGGCCGTCAATACGCGGCTCGCCGGCCAAAATCTGGCCGCGAACAATCTTGGCTTCGATGTCAAACAACATGCCTTCAACGGCAACGGAATCAAATTCGACGCCTTCAGCTTTCAGACCCTTCATCACCCAGGTGTAGGTTTCGCGGGTGGCATGGGTACGCGCCTGCTTGTTGCGGATCTGATAAGCCGCGGCCAACTTGTCCTTGCCCAGTGCAACCACCTTGGCGATCAGCACGTCGTCTTTGGCCGGCGCCTTCCAGTCCCACACCGGCTTGCCGGCGTCACGCACGAGCTCGTGGATGGCGTTGATGGCAATGTTGCCCTGCTCGTGGCCGAAAACCACCGCGCCGAGCATGATTTCTTCGCTGAGTTGCTGGGCTTCAGACTCCACCATCAACACGGCGGCCTCGGTACCAGCCACCACCAGATCGAGAATCGAGTCTTTCCGGGCGGTCTGGCCGGGGTTCAGCACATATGCACCGTTGACGTACCCCACGCGGGCTGCACCAATGGGACCATTGAACGGAATCCCGCTGACCGAAAGCGCGGCGCTGGTAGCAATCAAGGCAGCAATATCAGCATCCACTTCGGGGTTCAGCGACAGTGTGTGGACCACCACGTGCACTTCGTTGAAGAAGCCCTCGGGAAACAATGGGCGGATCGGACGGTCAATCAGGCGGCTGGTCAGCGTTTCGAACTCGCTGGGGCGACCTTCACGTTTGAAGAAGCTGCCGGGAATCTTGCCTGCAGCATAGGTTTTCTCAAGGTAATCCACAGTCAGCGGGAAGAAATCCTGACCGGGCTTGCCTTCGGTTTTACCGACGACGGTGGCCAACACAACCGTGCCGTCCATATCCAGCAGCACAGCGCCGGTGGATTGACGGGCGATTTCGCCGGTTTCCATGGTGACCGTGTTCTGGCCCCACTGGAAGGTTTTGCTAACTTTTTTGAACATGCTCATGTCTCTCTCCTGGTCAATATGGGGGGTGCTGGCCACCCCGCCCGAGCCCGGATCCAACATCACAGAACACGATGCCATTCCAGAGAAATTCAGCCCAAACTCCTCTGGAATGACACAGCTTCGCTCCGTTTTTGTCTTCTCCGAAGTAG
>Ga0116157_10000934_pt1 | contig 29757 bp, 20 predicted proteins | sample AD_UKC048_MetaG_FD_89882 | JGI IMG/M metagenome (GOLD analysis project Ga0116157, IMG submission 89882) | Active sludge microbial communities of municipal wastewater-treating anaerobic digesters from USA - AD_UKC048_MetaG | ecosystem: Engineered > Bioreactor > Anaerobic > Digestate | place: USA... | reverse complement strand
GCTGGTTTTGGATGCTCACCTTAATTGCATGGGCGCAATATTGGTTTACCTTCAGCAATCCATTGTTGAAATATTTAAACAGTGGCGTTTACTGTTTCTATATTCTGCATCAAACCCTAATTCTCGTTATCGCGTACTTTGTAGTTCCTATGAAGTTAGGAGCTGGCTTTGAATCCGTAGCGATTATTTCTTCCGTGGCAGTTGGGTGCGTGGGGCTATATGAAGTTATTCGGCGACTGGCCTTCATCAGAGGGTTATTCGGGGTACAGGTTCGTTCTTAGGTGAGGGCCGTAAAGCAGGGCTATTGAATATAATTTCCTAATAGATGTCTTTTATTCTGGATTGTCTTGCCTTGTCTCGTTCTTCTTAGGGGTTTCCCTTTTAGTGATTAATACCACATGCATTTTGCGAGAATTGAACTAAAGTTAAGGGGTGTCAATCTCATAATAGGTATAAAAGTTCTATGAAGTTATTATCGGCGCTCTCTCGGAACCTAGGTGTTTTTGCTGTTTTAACAGGCGGTCTACTCGCTTTTTCGATGCAGGCATATGCCAAACCCGTCCGCGTGGTGGACAGTAATGATGGTCTCCCGAGTTATGCCAAGGGACTGTTAAGGCTCGCCTTCTCTAAACTTCCTGAAAAGTACGAGTTGGACGAGTCGACCAAAAACAACACCGAAGGCCGCGTTATTCAGATGATTGATGAAAATCAGCTGGACATCTGCTTTTTCGCCACTACCAATGAATTTGAAGAGCGTATGCGGCCTATTCGAATTCCGATGCTTAAAGGTTTGCTTGGCTATCGAGTGTTGATGATTAAAAAAGGCGATCAATCAAAATTTGATGGGATTCGGACTATAGAGGAATTGAAGCGTGTTTCCTTGGGTTCGGGTCGCGCGTGGGCTGATACTGATGTGTTGGTGGCAAACAACCTGAAAGTGGTAAAAGTACTTAAATACGACGGTATGTTTTTTATGTTGGATGGTGGGCGATTTGATGCCTTCCCGCGCGGTGCTCATGAGCCCTGGGCTGAAATTGCGAAACGCCCAACGCTTGGCTTAGATGTTGAGAAAAACTTATTGCTGGTGTACCCCAACCCTTACTATTTCTTTGTGAATAAAAACAATGTTGAATTAGCGAAAGCTATCGAGAAAGGGTTACGCATAGCGATGGAAGATGGCAGTTTCGATCAGTACTTTTTGAATGACCCAGCCGTTAAGGATGTGCTTGAAAAAGCTGACTTAAAAAATCGCACCATTATTCAACTGAAAAATCCAACTCTGCCAAAGGCAACACCAGTGGATGATAAGAGCCTGTGGTTCGACCCATATTCGCTTTAATCTATTCAAACAGTTTTACAAAAAAGGGCGTGCTCACCCGTGTGAGTACGCCCCTCTTTTTGGCTGTGATCTTATGTTTTAAAAGACATCCCAATGCTCAACAATTTTATTATTGTGCACACGAAAAATATCCGCCACGGTTAATCTACCGTTGCCACTGAATGTCCAAACCAAGTCATCACTTGCAACTGTGGCGAAAAAGCTTAACCCTCCTGCGGTCCGCGAGTTCACAAATGTTCTAAATGCCTCTCTGCCATCGAACACGAATGGGTTGTGTTGTATGTAACTGATGTCTATATAGGTATCAATTAGGCTCATATTCTTATCGTTAAATAGCCCAAGATAAACGCTTGTTACCAGCTCTTTATTTTCAGCTTCTGACGCTTGGGTGGCCACAGGCTTTCCATCGGCATAATAGTACAGGTTGCTAAAAAGAGAGTTTCCGCTGGTGGTAGTGGCTGGGACGTCTTGGGATTTACTCCAATGGTCGGTGATTTTGTTGTTGGAAAACTTGTACAAATCAATCAGGGCTTTACCTTTGAATTCATCAGACGGGGTGTTAGAAAGGTGCCAATGTACGGCAACATAATCGCCTTCTGCTGTAATGTGTTTCACAGTGGCAACATAGCCAGGATTGTTGTTTTTAAGTGCAAGTAAAAGAGCAGTCTCTGCGGAAACTCCGTTGTTGGCGCCTGGAATATGCAAGGTTACATTGGTATCAAATATGCCATCAATAATATCTATCTGATTTTTGTTCATGGCATCAGCATAGATTTTTAACACAAGGTCTTTATTTGTCGCTTCGCATTCAGGAGTGGAGCAAGATACTGCGCTCGTTGTCGAGCTCGTTGACACTGAGCTTGCAAGCGAACTTGATGATTCAGATAAACTAGAACTAGAACTAGAACTAGAACTAGAACTAGAACTCAGACTAGAGCTAGAGCTTAAACTGGAGATGGGGCTCGGTGTAGGAGTAGTTGAAGGTGATCCGCCGCCACCGCCACCACCGCAAGCCGTTAATAAGATTATGACGATTGACGGCACTAGAAAATATAATTTCATTTTTAGGTTTCCTTTTATATATGAATGATTTGCACTTTTAGTTAATGATCATCCTTTCCGATAATCTTTTCGGTATGCTGTTTCAATGCAATAGGCATTGCTTGATGATAAGGTGCGTGGCGCGCATTGCGCGGCGTCATTAGGCAAATACGCAATCGGCATTGCCATTAAGATAAAATGATGAAAATATTTTTTTATTATTCCTATATAAATCAATTGGATGAATGTTTACGTGAAGGCGCCGCTAACGGATAAGTTTTCTTTTGATCAGGTTGTTGTTGATCCTTACGCTAATGCGATCACTCTAAACGGCGTTGAGAAGCGCCTGGAACCCAAGCTGATTTCCTTGCTTTGCTTGTTGGCTGCTCAGGGGCGGGATGTTATTTCGCGTCAGGATATAACTCAGGCGATTTGGCCTAATGTGGTGGTGGGCGAAGAGTCAATTACTCGTGCAATTTTTGCGCTGCGCAATGCATTGGGAGATGATGCCAAGCAACCGCAGTACATTGAGACTATTCCCAAAAAGGGCTACCGCTTTTTGGTGGATGCCCAGTTGATCAACGAATCCTCTGTTGTGATTGAGCCCACCATTAGGCAGGAAGCACTCAGTAATGGGCGTCATTTCATAGGCTATTTCTTAGCCGCAGTAGCTTTGGTTATTGGTCTTTTATTGTTTTGGTATAAAGATGAGACGCCGGGTGCAGAAATTGCAAGCATCCTGCCTTTGAATAAAATGGAGGGTGTTGAGCGAGCAATCAGTCTCAATTCCGATGGCACCAAACTTTTGTTTATCCATGAAAATAACCAGAAAAACGATCTCTATAGTCGTGATTTGAAAGCGGCAAAGGATATTTTGTGGGTTCGCGATGAATTCGTAAAAAAGTCACCTGTTTGGATAGATGCTAACACCATCGCTTATATTCGCCAGCATGGCGGTGAAATGCAGGTTGTGCGGAATTATCGAGACCAGGCTCCTCAGGTTCTCTACGCGTCTAGCAAGCCAATTTTGCAGTTGAGTATGGTTAATGGAAATTCAGAAGATCTATTCTTTTTGGAGTTTCAGAACAACGAACTTATTGAATTGAGATCACTCAATTTGCGCAATGGTAAGCAACAAAGCTGGAGAGATATTATTCCAGAGCTGCCAAATAAAATTAGCCAACTTCAATATTCGACTAAATCTAACACATTGTTAGCTGTAAAGATTGAGCATGAAAGTCCAACAATCGTTTCGTTAGACCTAAATACAAAAAAAGTCACGACTATCAGTAGCCAGTTCAGTGAAGTCAATAGAATAGCCGCTATTAATGACCATTCTGTGCTGGTTGTAGGGAGCTTGGGCGCAGCTGAAGGAATTTGGTTTGTGGGTGAGCAACATTCACCAAAATTAGTGCTGCGAAGATCTGGCTCAGAAGCAATAGTTGATGCTCAAATTGATGTAAAAAGAAATATTGTTTTCTATGTTAATTTACAAAAAAATATCGACGTAAAAATAGTTTCCGTTCGTAAGCAAGAAGTGCAGTCCTTGCCTGAGTTAAATTCCAGTGGAATGGATGTAAGCGCTACATTCGTCAAAAACAATAAATTTATTTATTTTATGTCTAATCGCACAGGGTATTACGATATCTGGGGTTATGACATGGAGTCAAAATCTGTAAAACAAATTTCAACATTAAATGCTTTATCGATGACATGGTATTCGTTGTCGCATGATGGCAAAAAGCTTGCTATTGGTTTCCGGACAGATAATTTGTATTTAGGTGTTGTCGATGTTGAAACAGGAAAATTACAGAGCCATGTTAAAACGCCTTCCCATCGCCATCCATTAGCGTGGAGTTTTGATGATAAGAGTATTTACGCAAGCGAACATCAAGCTGAAATTAATCTCTTTAACTATGATGCGAACACATTAAAGCCATCATTATTTGCAGAAAAGTCTGGTCTTTACGTAAAATCGTTCAACGAAAAGACCTTGATTTATGTTGACTATAAAAGACACGCACTAGTAGAGCGGAATTTAATTACCCAACAAGAAAAAATATTGCACGACACCATTCCTGAATTGGCGAGTTTGTCTCCTGGGAAAATTAAACTAACTAAAGCAAATGACGGTTTCTACACATCTTGTCAAATAGAGTGGGTTAACAAAACTTGTTTGTATTCCTTGTCTTCAACCAATAGTTCTCCGATTGTGGTGAGTGACACGCCTTTCTGGGGCTTATTTGATATTACGGAAGATGGCGAAACAATTCTTGCTGAAGATATTAAACCTTCATCTGGCGATATCATGAAAATGCAACTGCGGGATTAATATACATCCCGCACGTTGCGTTTATCCATATTTGAATTAGGCATGTAGTTGGCGGGTTCTGCTTATTAGTTATAAATAATAGGTTTGGTGGTACTAAAAAGTCTTTTAGTTTTTGAGGGTTGAGCCGATGACGATAAAGCAGGAATCCATTTTAATGCCCTCAACCAGTCAGGTGTATTATGACTTTATCCTCGATCAATTCTACCTCCCCACTACTTTCTAGTTTAGCAACTAAGCAAGATCAGGTGTGGCCGCAATTAAAACCCTCCTCTCAGGCGCCAACTGAAGCTGTTCCAACCAGCGATGAAAAGCGCCAATCCGCCTTACGGCTGGTAACTCGCACGCTGGCTCAAGCCTATGAGAAAATTGTGGGGCGGGGTACCACATTGACTAAGGCTTACGCAGACCAAGAGACTATCGCTGACCAAAAACCAATGACCGCGACTAAAGCGGCAAATACTATTCTCGGTTTTATTGAGCGCCGCCTAAAAATGGATGTCGCAGAAGGCGCAACCCAAGAACAGTTACAATCACGGTTGGAGGCCGGTCTTGCCGGTTTTAAAAAGGGTTTTGCCGATGCGGAAGAACAATTAAAAGCCTTGAGCCAGTTCTCGCCAGAAGTGGCAGCAGATGTTGCTGATACTTATAGGCAAGTCTTGGACGGTGTTGATGCACTGCGTGCAAAATTTATCACAGACGCAACGACACCGGTAACAACGACTAACATGGATAAACCTGCGATCGCCACACCAGCAGCCGTAAATAACATTGCGATTCAGCAAGGCTTATATGAATACGCCGAAGCGCGTGATTTTAAATTCCAATTGACCACCAAAGAAGGCGATATAGTTAGTATTCGCGCATCATCAAGTATTGGTGTAAGTGCTGCAATTAGCCGTGATAACAATGGCGTTTCTGTCAGCGGAAGCAAAAGTTCTGCGAATAATTTTGAGTTGTCGATTGAAGGTAATTTGAGCGAAAGCGAATTGAACGCAATTAATGATTTGCTGGAACGAGTAGATAAATTGGCAGGACAATTCTACGCAGGTAATTTAGATTATGTTTTTGATAAGGCACTAAATCTTGGTTACGACGATCAGCAAATCGCAAGCTATGCACTTAATTTGTCGCAGGTCCAAATCCAGCAAATTGCCGAGAGCTACAGTACATTTTCGCCTGAAGGAGAAAAAGCTCCGAGCTTGGCAAATCAAATGGCACCTGTGGGTGATTTTATTAAAGATGTATTATCTTCTTTGAAAGTGGCTGATAATTTTATTAATCCTCATCAGTTGCTTCTGGACTTAACGTGGAAGATGGCAGATCAAGCGGAAAGTCAAAACGAAGAGCCCAGTGCTTTGGCGCAATTCCTTGAGCGCATTTTGGCGGTCAATCTACCGCAAAAACCTGAAGAGGTCACTGTTGTCTAATTAGCTTGAAATCCTCAGTATTAAAAAGCCCTCAAGCGTGAGGGCTTTTTTGTATCCCTAATACACATCCCGCACGTAGCGTTTATCCATATTTAATTTACGCATGTAGTTTGCGGTTTCTGCTTCGTCGAATTTCCCGTATGTTTGGATGATATCGCGCAGCGCGTTATCCACGTCTTTTGCCATACGGCTTGCGTCGCCGCACACGTAAAAATAGCCGCCTTCAGCATCAATCCAATTCCAGATTTTTTCGCCGTTTTCACGCATGCGATCTTGCACGTAAATTTTCTGTTGCTGATCGCGCGAGAAGGCGAGGCTTAATTCGGTGAGCACACCTTGTTTCTGGAATTCTTCTAATTCATCTTTGTAATAAAAATCCGTAGCGGCGTGTTGCTCGCCAAAGAACAACCAGTTTTTTCCGCTATCGCCACGCGCTCTGCGCTCTTGTAAGAAACCACGGAATGGTGCAACGCCGGTACCTGGGCCGACCATCATAATTGGCAAGTTGCCATCAGTAGGTACGCGGAAATTTTTATTGGCTTGGATGAAAATCGGAATATCTACGCCGTCGGCACGATCAGCTAGGAAAGTTGAGCTAACGCCTTTGCGAATTTTTTTGCCGTTAAAGAATCTTTCGTAACGCACTGCGGAAACGGTTAAATGAACTTGTTGCGCGTATTCTTTTGAGCTTGAAGCAATGGAATATAAACGCGGCTGAATGCGTTTTAGCAGCGGCATAAATTCATCAACACTGCAGCGAATGGGGAATTCGTGAATTACATCCACAAGCTGGCGGCCGTACAACCAATTTTGTAAATCGGCTTTTTTGTCTGCGCGTAAAAGCGCCGTTAATTCTTTGCTACCTGAACGCTGCGCAATAAATTGCAAGGCTTCGTTGCTGGGGCGGCAAATTTCAAAATTGTGTTGTAGAGCTTCGCGTAATGGTTTTTCGTTGGCGTCAACAATCACTGGCGCTTCGCGATTTACATTGAGCGCTACTACCAACTCATTAATCAGATCTGGGCAGTTTTGTGGCCATACGCCAAGCGCATCGCCAGCTTCGTAACTCAGGCCGCCTGCTTGGTTGCCGAGTGCGCCCAAGTCAAAACCAAATTGACGTGTATCTTTTGTTTCGCTGCCACTGTTCAAGCGTTTGTTGATCACCAATCGTGACAAATAAGGATTGGTTTTGGAGAAACCGCCTTCGGCTTTTTTTGCGCTGGTTGTCGTGCTGGCCATACTGGATGAAGCCTCTGTGGGCAAATGTGCTTTGAGTGCTTCATTGAGTTTAGTAAACCATTCGTTGGATGGTGTATCAAAATCTGTATCGCAATCAACTCGCTCGGTGAGCGGTTTTGCGCCGAGCGCTTGCAGGCGAGCAAATAATTTTTTGCCATGGCCGCAGAATTGATCGTAGTTGGAATCGCCGAGTGCGAGCAATGCGAAATCCAAGTGCGCGAGATTGGGCGCGGAATCGCTGCTGAGTTGTCCCCAGAAATCGCCGCCGCTGTCCGGTGCATCGCCATCGCCAAAGGTACTGGTGATAAAAATTGCATGCTTATTTTGGGCGAGTTTTTCTACGCTGTAATCGTTCATCGCCTGTAAATTAATTGCCCAGCTGCCGCTTAATTGCGCTGCGAATTTTTCCGCGAGTGCTTCGGCGTTGCCGGTTTGTGATGCCCACAAAATATTAAGTGCAGGTTTACTAATCGCTTGATTCGTACTTACACCGATTGGCAAGGTTCTGCTGAATAATCCCGCAAGTAAGCCATTTACGTAAACACGATTGGCGGGGCTAACAGGGCAATCGATGGGCAATGTTGGTACAGCATTGATAAGTTTTGCACTGGCAGTTAAGCCGCCAATAAAACCGCTTAAGAAAGTTTTTTCTTCCACCGAAAGTTCGGGTGCAACGACGGTTTTTAAACCGAGCGTGGTAGCGAAAGTGTCAATCAAAGTCATGCTGGTTTCCTCGCTCAAAGCAGCAAAGGGTATGCTGGTTTGAGCGGAGCTAATGTGCGTTGCGTTCTCATGTTGAGTTTGCGAATCATCTGCAAAGACTTCAACACGTTTGAGCGTAACCGCGCACACTTTTAATTCGGGCTGTTGCGAAATCGCATCAATCGCATCGCTGGTGACAGCGTTGATCGCGAGGTTTTCGCCGTAAATATCGTTCCAGTGAAAGGGCGCGAAGCAAGCGCCGGGTAGCACGCGATCCGTCACTATGGCGGGCAGTATGGCGTAGCCACGGCGTGAGCGCACTTCCACTTTGTCTTTGGTTTTAATGCCTAGCTCGGCGGCGTCTTCGGGGTGAACTTCTACAAAAGGCGCGGGGTTTAATTTGTTGAGCGTGGCGATTTTGCCGGTCTTGGTCATGGTGTGCCATTGGTGTTGCAGGCGGCCAGTGTTCAAGATAAACGGGTAATCGCCATCGGGCATTTCCACGGCGTCCACGTGTGGGCGGGCGAAGAAATTGGCTTTGCCGGAATCGGTGGCAAACAGAATTTTTGGTTGGCTGCCGTCATCGCGGATTTTCAGGGTTTGGTTGATTCCGGTGTTCAAATAGCGAATCGGGTTGCGGTCGCTAGTTGCTTCGTCTGCGCATGGCCATTGAATGGATTTTTCACGCAGGCGTTTGTAGCTTATACCGCGCAAGTCGTAGCCGGTTTTGGGGTTGTAGCTGCGTTTAATTTCTTCGAAAACTTCTTCGGCGGAGTTAAAGCTAAAGCCATCGGCAAAGCCCATCTCACAGGCGACTTTGGCCACTATCTCCCAATCTGCCATGGCCTCGCCCGGTGGAGGCAAAGCTTCTTGCATAAGCGTTAGGTTGCGTTCGGAGTTAATCATCACCCCTTCTGCTTCAGCCCAGAGGGCGCCGGGTAAAAGAATGTCGGCGTAGCGATTGGTTTCGGTATCGAGGAAGGCATCTTGCGAGATTACAAGTTCGGCTTTTTGTAAGCCGTCGATCACGATTTTGCGATTCGGAATACTGGCAACGGGATTGGTGCAAATGACCCAGCAGGCTTTGATGTCGCCTGCGGCCATACGCTCAAACATATCTACTGTGCCTTTGCCCAGCTTGGTGCTGATACTGCCGCGCTCAATGCCCCACATATCTTCCATAAACACGCGGTCGGGTTCAGCGAGTAAGGTGCGCTGGCCGGGTAGGCCGGGCCCCATATAACCCATTTCTCTGCCGCCCATGGCGTTGGGTTGGCCAGTGAGCGAGAAGGGGCCGCTGCCTTTTGAGCAAATCTTGCCGGTGGCCAAGTGCAAGTTGCAAATGGCGTTGGTGTTCCAAGTGCCGTGCGTGGACTGGTTTAAACCCATGGTCCAGCAGGTCATAAAGTTTTTGGCTTCGCCGATCAACTTGGCGGTTTTGCGAATATCGTCTTCAGGGATACCGGTGATGGTCGCTACTTTGGCGGGCGTGTAATCCGCTAAGAACTCCGGCATCGCCTCCCAACCTTGGGTGAATTGGGCGATAAACTCGGGGTCGGTATGGCCATTTTGGACTAACAGATGCAGCAAACCATTGAGTAGCGCTAAGTCGGTGCCGGATTTGATCTGCATAAACAGTTCAGATTTTTCGGCGGTCAGCGTGCGGCGCGGGTCAACCACAATCAGCTTCGCGCCGGCTTTGATGCGATCCATCATGCGCAAATAAAGGATAGGGTGGCAATCCGCCATATTGGCGCCGATTACGAAGAATAAATCAGCGTGCTCAAAGTCTTCATAAGAACCGGGTGGGGCATCCGAACCCAGCGATAGCTTGTAACCTGCACCTGCGCTCGCCATACATAAGCGCGAGTTGGATTCGATATTGTTGGTGCGCACAAAACCCTTGGCGAGTTTGTTCACCAAGTATTGGGACTCAATAGACATTTGCCCAGAAACGTAAAATGACAGTGCATCTGGGCCATGCTCATCCAAAATCGCCTTCAAGCGTTTGGCGGAGGTTTTGATAGCATCACCCATTGGGGTTTGTACGGATTGCGCTTCGCGATTGGCTCGCACAAACGCGGCTTCCATACGGCCAGATTCGCGCAAAGCTTTAGCGCTGGTTTGGCCCTTGGTGCATAGGCGACCGAAATTGGTAGGGTGATTTTTATCGCCGCTGACTTTGAGGATTTTCTTGCCGTCGGTTTCCAACAGCATGCCGCAGCCTACGCCGCAATAAGGGCAGACTGATGAAACGGTTTTGGTTGGGGCAGTATTTGTAACGCTAGAAGACATAAATCAAAACTCCGGATTGCAGGAGGTTTTGCAAGTGCTATGCCACAGGGTTCGATTTGAGTGAATGGGGGTGTATCTTCGGGTATCTGGAGGCTAAGTTAATGATATAAGTTGATAAGTCTGTAGTTTTTGAATCACTAAAGCTTTAAAGCTGGCTTATTAGGAGTATTAAACGAATTCAAATGGTGCGTACTTATCACTATCGGGCATTAAATTGTTATTTTTTGGGGCGATATTTTGAGCGTGAGGAATATGCGTTTTGAGATTTTTGTATTTATCTGCGTAAATATGGTGCAAATTTTCTCCTCAAAGCCCCTTCTTGCCTAAGCCCAACTCAAGCACTAAGCTGACGGCCTTTGCTAATCCCACTTATTACTGATCTTTATTATGCTTAAAGTCCGAATTATTGCTGCGCTTATCGCCATAGTTTTAACCATTCTTACTATTTATCTTGTCCCTTATGTGATCGATTTCTATCAAAGCTGGTCGGCAGGGTTGAGCCCTCAAGGGCGGCAGTGGTTCAACTGGAGTCAGGCGGGAATCGGGGTCTTGATTGCGGTGTATGGTTTTTGGCTTTGGAAGAAGAAAAAGCTGTAGAAGACAAATCTCATTATTAGGTAACTGCATTTACTTCAAAGGCCGCTTCTCGGTAACTGCGTCCTGCGTTACTCTACCTCCTGTATCCATAAAGTCGTCCCAGCCTGCCCCTTTACAAAGGGGAGGAGCAAAACGAACTTCGCACAAAAATCGCACTGGGAGTCAGCCCCTCCCCGCTTTTCAAGGGGGAGGTTGGGAGGGGGTGTTTTTGCAGGTTAAACTAAACCTCCTTCACCCCTTTTATCAAAAGCCATAAAGGGAAAACGAGCTCTCCTATAAAGGTAAACTGCGTTACGGTAATGCCAGAATCAGGTAAAAATACATTCACTAGAAAATCTACAAGATAACCAGTGCCTGCGATGGCGATTAGAATTCCTGTAAATTTTGGCAAGAAGCCTGAGCGATAGATTAGATGAGCCAAAGGAAACAGCCAAAGCCCCCAAAAAACATGCGCAACTTGTAAGCCGTGGTTGTGTAAGTGTGAGAACAATACAATCAATGCGTTGAGCTGCTCTTCTTTAAATACGTCAAGATAGCTACCACCGCTTAGTAATCGCAAAATGGCAAATTGAAATATTTCATTTGAAAATGCCACCGAAATTCCGATGAAGGCAAATACTGCCATTAACGAGGCCGATACTTTGTTAGCTTTATTCAAAAAAAAGTACAGCGAAAAAGCTAAGAGTATAAAAATTACTTGAGATAAGAGCCAGCTAACAATTCCCAGCTGATAAAACCCAATTGCAGATTGGATATTATTGGCGGTTTCAAGTGGATTGTCGTGAACGAAGTTTGAAAAATTAACAAATAAACTAAAGCCTGCAAACGGGGCCATGGCTAAATACAATGCGCCTGAAATTTTGGCCTTTTTATTTAAAGAAAATCCCTGATCTTCAGCGTTCATAGGTTACTCCCTAAGGATAAGTGTGTATTTGATTATCAAACCCCCTTCACCATCAAAATCGTCCCATCCACACTTGTTACTTGCACTCGGCGTTCTGGTTCAATAGGTTCACTACTCGAGCTATCCAAGCGTGCTAACCACTCCACGCCAGAATAACTTACACGTCCATCAGCTTGGGTGATACGCGCAGTCACGGGCACAACTTTGCCCACCATATCACTACTGGTTTCTGGCCCCACTTCTTTGTTCTGTAGTTTTTTGAGTGGCCCCCACAAAATTGCAGCACTCGCGAGCGATATGCCGCCCAGCGCTGCTAATGCGATACCAAAGTTGTGAATAATTCCGAGTGACATTAATACACCGGTAATCACGCTGCCAATCGCCATAAATAACAGTGGCCCACTCATTCCGAGCAAACTTAATTCCACCAGCAGGAAAATACCGGCAAGGGCGTAAAAAAAATAATCTTGATGTTGCGTAAAATATTCCATCGCGACATTACTCCTGATTATGTGGTTAATTGTTGTTTAGTTAATGTTGGTACGTGATTAATCGTTACGCGCAACTAAATTAATAGTTGCGCGTAATTAATAGCTACGCGTGATTAATCGTAGACGACACCGCAATCGCTTGCGCCACTGTGTTGGCGATGTTGTCACCCGTTTTACCATCGGTTAACACCACTGTGCCTTCTTTCGCGATAGCTTTGTGCGCGTCAATAGTGCCTTGTGCTAATTTAAAATTCACAGCAATGCGGCCGTTAGGTGTTGCAGCTGCATCACCTACCATTTGCAATGCGCCGGCATCGGCGGCGGCCACTAATTTAATTGCGGCCGATTTACCTTCGGCTTCTAAAATTTGCGATTCTTTGCTGGCTTTCGCAGCGAGAACTTGTTGTTCACGCGCGGCTTCTGCCTCTAAAACAATAGACGCTTTTTGGCCTTCCGCTTTAGCAATGGCAGCTGCTTTTTCACCTTCGGCCGTTAAAATAGCAGAGCGCTTTTGGCGTTCAGCAGACATTTGTTTCTCCATATCTTCTTTAATGGAGGGTGGAATAGTGATTTCCAGAAGTTCAAAACGTAACACAATAATGCCCCAGGGTTGTGTGGCATCGAGCATGGCTTTTTGAATTTCCGCGTTAATCGCGGCGCGGTTTTGAAAACACTCGTCCAATTCCATAGTACCAATCGCGTTACGCATAGAGGTCATGGCCAGCTGCGTGGTAGCGAGTTTGTAATCGGTAATATTGTTAGTCGCAGCAGCGGCATCAATCACTTTAATAAAGAGCACGCCGTCAATCATGAGCGCCACGTTATCTTTAGTGATGGCGGATTGATGCGGCACCAGCAAGGTTTGCTCTTTAAGGTTGCGGTCAGCGGCAATGGAGTCAAGAAAGGGAATAATCCAATTAAAACCAGAGCCTAATGTGCGGGTATATTTACCCATGCGATAAATGACATAGCCCCGGTTTTGCGGTACAAAATGTATGCCTTTTTTTAGCGTGAATAATAAAACTGCGGCAATCCAAAACGTGGGGTTAGATAAAAAAGAAAAGAACGAGTCCATAGTTGAATCCTTTAAGTATGAATTAGCGTGGAACGATGGGTGTAATCGTGGTGGTGGGAGAATATAAGCAATGGTGGGCTCTTAGCAAGCACAGTGCGCGGTAATAGTGCGGCGGCTTTACCGTGCTCTAGGTTGCTACTGATAAGGCTAGCACCAACTTATCGCTCTTTGCCCGTGAGACACATACGCAGATAAAGCCTTGTGCTTTTTGGGCATCGCTCAACACGTGATCGCGATGTTCTGCTTCGCCCTCCAGTATTTTTACTGCACAGGTTCCGCAATCGCCCACGCAGCAGTCGAAATTTACATTCACGCCGGCAGCGCGTAGCGCGGTTAACAAAGATTGATCTGCGGTGGCCTTGATGAGTTTATTGCTGTGCGCTAATTCAAGCACAACCGCTTTATCATTCTTTGATTTTTCTGCGACGAAATGTTCGGTTTGAATACGGTCTTTGTCTATGCCGAGCATGCGCGCGCTAGTTTCAATATCGGCCAACATTTTTTGCGGGCCGCAGGCGTAAAAAAGTGTGTTGGATGGTGCATCAGCCAACACATTCATAATATGTAAACGTTGGTTTTCAACGGCGGCATAAACATAGAAATTGCGGGGAAAGTTTTTTTGTAATTCATCCACAAATGCCATGTCGCTTTTACTGCGCCCAGCATAGTGCAATTGAAAGCGGCGGCCACGTAATGCGAGTGTGTGCGCTATGGAAATGATGGGCGTAATGCCAATGCCGCCGGCAATTAATATCGCTGGGCTGGCATCGGCGTGGAGATAAAAATTATTGCTAGGCGTTCCGCACTCTAGCATTGTGCCTACACTAAAATGTTCAATAATAAATTGCGAGCCACCACTGCCATTCTCTTCAAGCAGTACCGCTATTTCATAAAATTCGCGTTGGTTGGGATTGCTGCAAATGGAGTAGTGATGAAAATCCTGCTGGCCGTTTCTGAGTGTTACAGGAATAGCAATACGAGAACCTGCGGTAATCAGTGGCAATTCCGCGCCAGAGGTTGTGCGCAATTGATAGCGATAAATGCGAGTTGTTAATCGTGTGATCTGCGTGATGGTTAAGGCTAGACGCTCAATAGTCTTGGTCATGAGAATAAATAGACTTGGTTGTGTAAGAGATAGTTGAGTGAGCTTAGCAGAAGGGCGCGGGAGTGTCAGGTTTGGAGTTTAGATTGTGTTTTTACTGTAGGAGCGGCTTTAGCCGCGAAGATGAAGATTTTTCGCGGCTAAAGCCGCTCCTACGTGAATATCATTTCCAATAGGTGTAAAAAAGCCTTTGCGGTCAGCACCGCAAAGGCTTCTAGTCTGAACTCAATTCTCAGTCATTAAGCCACTTGTTTACTACTGTCTTTCTCTGCCGCTTTTTCAGCACGTTTGGGGGCTATGGGTTCAATTTTTTTTTGTTTCTCGTAAAGGAAGCGCAATACTGCAGTGCGGTAGCCGTTGTATTCGGGGTCATCTGCTAACTCTAGACGGTTACGTGGGCGCGCGAGTTTTACATCCAAAATTTCACCCACGGTTGCCGCTGGGCCATTAGTCATCATCACAATACGGTCAGATAGCAATACAGCTTCGTCTACATCGTGGGTAATCATAATCACGGTATTGCCAAGCGCGGTTTGAATTTCCATTAGCGAATCTTGCAAGTGTGCGCGTGTTAGAGCATCGAGCGCACCGAACGGTTCGTCCATCAATAAAATTTCTGGTTCCATGGCTAATGCTCGGGCGATACCTACACGTTGCTTCATACCGCCAGAAATTTCATCAGGGCGCTTGTGCATAGCATGGGTCATGTGCACCAATTCTAAATTGTGCTCAATCCATTCGCGCATTTCGGTTTTCGTTTTTTTGCCCTTAAATACACGCTTAACACCAAGCTCGATGTTCTGATAGGCGGTTAACCAAGGTAAAAGTGAATGGTTTTGAAATACTACGGCGCGCTCTGGGCCGGGCTCATTCACTTCGCGGCCATTTAACATGACGCCGCCAGTGGTGGCTTGATAGAGACCTGCAACAATATTTAATACGGTTGATTTACCGCAGCCAGAGTGGCCAATCAGCGAAACAAACTCGCCTTTGTTGATTTTCAAATTCACATCTTGCAGCGCACAGAAAGGACCCTTAGGAGTTGGGAAATCTATGCCTACTTTGGATATTTCTAAATGTAATTCGCTCATGATGTCATTCCTATCTTGTATCCGCGTGGCGGAAAATTCTATTAAGAAACTGTACTTACTTTAACTTTTCGAGCTTGCATTTTGATTATCTAACAACTGCTGACTTATCCCAGTTCACATAACTTTGAATTGCGAGCAGGGTGCGATCTAAACCGAAACCTATAACGCCGATGGTGAGTACTGCAACGCAAATACGGCCTAGTGAATCTGATGAACCGTTTTGGAATTCATCCCATACAAATTTTCCAAGGCCTGGGTTTTGCGCTAACATTTCTGCAGCGATTAATACCATCCACGCGATGCCGAGCGATAAACGCAAGCCGGTAAACATCATTGGAATAGACGATGGAATAACAATCTTGCGCACGTGGGTTAACCAATCTAATCGCAGTACACGGCTTACGTTAATTAAATCTTTGCTCACTCCAGCAACACCCACTGCTGTATTGATCATGGTCGGCCACATAGAGCACAAGGTTACTGTGAGCATAGAAATAATGAATGATTTTGAAAACATGGGATCTTCACTCACATACGCCGAGCTTACGACTAGAGTAATGAGCGGCAGCCATGCCAGCGGAGACACGGGTTTAAAAAGTTGGATGACGGGGTTGAAGGCTCGATAGAGCGATTGGCTCAGGCCTATAACAATACCCATAGGTATGGCGATAATAGTTGCCAAAATAAAACCACTTAATACCGTGTACAAGCTGGTTTTAATTTTGTCAAAGAAAGTAGGGCGACCATTGTATTCGCGAGTTTTTATTTCAGCATTTGGGTCTGCTTTTAATGCTTCTGCATTGCGCTTTTCTTGGCGTTCATAAAATGCGGCTTCACGCGCATATTCATCTTTTTGCTCGGCTACCAAGTTATTCCATTGCGTTACAACTTCTTTGGGGCCCGGGAATGTTCCAAGCGACGTTTTAATATGTTGCGCACCCACATGCCAAAATAGCAGGAAAAAAACTAACCCTAAAATAGGCAAACATGTTCCAAGGACTATGTCACGCAGTTTCGCAGGGGATATCTTGCTGATAAGTGCCATTGGGAATTTTGATGCTACTTTTGCGCTTAACGCGGTGGGTACTACGGTTGTGGATTCGCTCATTTTTTTGTCTCCGGCTTTTGCAAGCTCGCTTGTCTAACATCTCTCAGGCCACAAAGGTTTATGCTGGGCCTGAGAGAGATTTTTAATTAACTACTACGATCTAGTGAACTTAAATTTTTTCGTCGCCTTTCAATCCAATTGCGAATTTCTTCAGGTATTCGTTGGGTTTAGTTGCATCAAACTCAATACCATCAATAAATTTAATGTCGCTGGCAGCGCGCATTCCTGTTGTTTTTTCAACTTCTGGGAAATCACTTGCCTTCATGGTGCCTTCGGCAATGAGATCTCTTACTGCGGCTTTGTAAACGTCAGGTAAGAACACTTTTTTTGCAGTTTCCGAGTACCAGCTGTCTGGTTTGGCTTCCGCGATTTGGCCCCAGCGACGCATTTGAGTTAAGTACCAAATAGCATCTGAATAGTATGGGTAGTTGGCGTTGTAGCGGAAAAACACGTTGAAGTCTGGTTCGCTGCGTACATCGCCTTTGTCATATTCAAACTTCCCTGTCATGGAGTTAGCAATTACTTTGTAGTCAGCGCCAACATAATTTGGATTGGAAATCATTTTTGCAGCGGCAGGGCGGTTCGCATTATTTTTTTCGTCTAACCAATAGGCTGCGCGAATTAATGCTTTTACAACGTGAATGTGAGTGTTAGGGTTTTTGTCTGCCCACTCTTTTGTTACACCAAAGACTTTCTCTGTCATATTGCTGTGAATATCGTTGTTGGTAACGACAGGTACGCCAATTCCACGAAATACAGCTTGTTGGTTCCAAGGTTCACCCACCATATAACCTTTGATGGTGCCGGCTTCCAGAGTCGCTGGCATTTGTGGTGGCGGAGTTACTGACAACAATACATCTGCATTAATTTGGCCTGTGGTATCTCCTTTCGCCGGAGCATAGAATCCTGGTTTTATTCCTGAGGATGCAAGCCAGTAGCGAAGTTCGTAGTTGTGCGTTGAAACTGGAAATACCATACCCATTGGAAATGGGGTGCCAGCATCTTTGTATTTTTGAATAACGGGTTTAAGTGCATCGGCTTTAATGGGGTGTATTAATTTTCCTGCGGCATCTTTAGGTACATTTTTTTTCATTTGGGCCCATACATCGTTAGCAACTGTGAGGCCGTTGCCGTTTAGATCCATGGTAAATGCAGTAACTACATCAGCTTTGGTGCCAAAGCCAATAGTGGCTCCAATAGGCTGACCTGCCAACATATGTGAGCCGTCAAGTTGACCGGTAATAACACGGTCGAGTACCACTTTCCAGTTGGCTTGAGCTTCAAGCTCCACGTTCAAGCCCTCGTCTTCAAAGTAACCATTTTCCAATGCAACCGCGAGTGGTGCCATGTCGGTCAATTTAATGAAGCCAAATTTTAAATTCTCTTTTTCGGGTTTACCGGTTGCAGCAGCGGCAGCGTTGGCCAATGCAAATGCTGCGGTGAAACCGATGGTGGTTTTAATGAATTTGCTCAGCAGACTCATTTTTTTTGAAACAGGTTTTACTGAATTCATGTGTGGCATAACGCTCATAACCTTGCTCCTAATAATTTCTGGTACTAACAAGTTAAAACGAAGAGTGAAATTGTCTGGTCAATAAACTTGTATTGTTTTCTTTTACAGTCGGTAAAAGTGTTTGTTACAAGATGACCTATTCAAAGTCTGTGCCAAGCATTTTTAAAAATTCTATTTGTGCATTTTTGGTTCGGGAAAAAACCAGATTATTCAGGCGTGCACATTTATGAGTCAGGCCTATGCATGAAATGGGATTTTTGTTAACACGGGATTGCGTGGTTTTGATCACATGCAATGCTAAATAAAAAAGCGGTGCATTTTTTTGAGGCATTTGTTAAATGCGAGCTGTCGATGAGGTTGATACGGGCTTTGCTGAAAACCAGTTTGTTGTTTAAATTCAATTAATTATCAAGTTTCTCGGCAATTGCTAGAGCTCAGCACGGTGCGTTAAATGGCCATCTAATTTTTTGCTTAATCCTTAAGGATTTTAAAGTATTGGTCAAAATCAGGTATGAGCATGTTCATCTCTAGTGCATTTCGGCTAATGTTCGGGTGTAAAACCGTCATTTTCGATAGCGGCGTACATTTTTTACGTGAATTGCTTGTAGGCTCAAGAGGTTAGCCATGCTCGCACAGCTCTGGCTTATGCATACTACTGGCGCCTGAAAATCCCCGCGTGGTGATTTGACCTATACTTTAGGCACTGCAATTAGGGCAACATAATGACAAATGCTTGCATCAAACTCCTAGCCTGCTATGGGCTGGTTCTGTTGGCGACGGGGTGCGCAACCATATCCCTCTCTCCGCCGCGGGCTTACTCCGCTGAAGTAGCCGAGCTGCTTACCGGGCGGGCGATTTTTGGGCGAGAGGTAACTGAAGCTGAGCTACCTAATGTTGACTTGTTTGCGATTACTCCTGAGATGGAGGCTTTTGCCAAGCGTGCTGTGCGCCGTGGCGACAGCTATTTTGAAAAGGTGAAGGCGCTACATGTGGCGCTCTTAACCTCGGCTGAGGCCGGCGGCTACGGCATGGTCTATAGAGCCTTTATCACTGAACCTCCCGTCATCACATTTCAACAGCGTCATGCTAACTGTTTAAGTTTTACCCTGTTATATGTTGCGCTGGCACGTTCGGTTGGTTTGAACGCCAAAGTCAATGAGGTTGAGATTCCCCCAACGTGGGATATGCGCAATAAAAGGGACTTGGTTTTTTTGCGGCATGTTAACGTCAAAGTACCCTTGCTGGGCGAAAGTACCAATATTTTGCGACGCGATGATGTGGTGATCGATTTAGAGATGGATCGCTATAGAGCCAATTACCGCCAACACGAAATTAGCGATACTCTGGCCACGGCGCAGTTCTACAGTAACCGCGCGATGGAATATCTGGATACTGGCAATTTTTTTGATGCGTTTTTAAGCCTGCGCAAATCCATAAGTTTGAATAATCAACAAAGTTACGTGTGGAGTAATTTGGGTGCCCTCTACGGTCGTAAAAAGCTCTTGCGAGAATCAGAGCTGGCGTACTTGCACGCCCTAGAGCTGAACCCCGATGATTTAACCGTAATGAACAATCTTTCTTATCATTACAACCAAGCGGGTAATAAAGAGAAAGCACTAAGGTTTGCACGTTTGGCGCAACGCTATCGTGCATCAAACCCTTTCTATAAATACAATTTAGCCTTATCGGCCCTTGAGCAAAAAGAGTATGAACAAGCTTTGAAGTTGGTGCTACAGGCGATGGATCGAGAAAAAGATGACGTACGTTTCTATGAGTTGGCGGCCACTCTCTATGAAAAACTAGGTCGTCCAGCCAAAGTGCAGCAAATGCAAAAGGAAATTAACAAGATTACGGGTGAGTGATTTTCTCACGCAATGTCATACCTCTGTCATTTTTATATGTGTTAATACTCGTGCAGTAAGCCTCTGCCGCATCCTTAGATTCACCTTGATGTAAAAATACTAGGCACTCTTTATTCGTAAAGAAATTCTATCCGTAAGGACTCTCTATTTTGTAAGGATTTTTGTTCACAAGGATTGGTGCAAATAAGGATCATTCGGTCTGCAAGGATGCGGATCTCGTTCATCATATTCAATCAATACTCCTGTCATATTTCTGAAATCTGTATGTCACCTAATTGTCACTTTCTGTTCATATAGTGCGCGGCTCCGTTTCTGCTGACTTGCTAGAGAAATTATTATGTCCCCGAAAGCTCATAAACACTTGCACTACAACGTAGCGCTGGTGGATAAAGTATGGAATTTAAAGCGTCTGTGTGAAACTCATTTAAAAATGCACATTCCGTTAAACATGGTGCTTAAGGATGAGGAATACCGCGCAGATTTATTAGAAAAAGCGCTCACCACTGAAAGTGAAGAATTGATTGCGCTCGTATGGGAAATTCGCAAAATGGAAGATGCTATTTTGCAATCCAATAACGATACAGATGAACGTAAAGTCCATAAAAAATCGCGCAACAGTTTTCGTTTGCACTTTGCTACGGCTGCTGCTTTTTTTATGATTATTTTTATGTGCGGTTACATGCTGCGCTCATTTTTACCTATGGATGCTGGCGAAGTATTTGTCTTCAAAGCGGTACAAAACGTAACCGTTGAATCGCGTTTAAAAACAAAAGGTAATCAGGTTATTGCAGGTAACGTGGTAAAAGCAGATAAACCGCTATTCCGTATGCACGGCTCCAATACGGTAGGCGAAAAATTAGCGCCGCGTTTAATTGAGGCCTATTTAATGAGCCAAGGTGCTAACAATGTTCGCACTGAAGTGAGCCAAACATCGCCTAATGAAAAAGTGATTTCCGGTGAGATTAACGGTCGCCTTGAATATATTGAATTGGCTGCTCACGGTTCGGGTACGGCTTTTACAGGTCTATTGAAAAGTGAAACCGATATGGGAATGTCATCGCGCCGTATTAAAGATAAAGAGCGCGAAGAGCTGCTACCCAAAGCGGGCGATCTCACCTTGCCCGGTAGCGAGCATATTTTAGGGCTAGATGGTTTGGCGATTATCACGTCTCCTAGCAATAGCATCGTAAGTTTATCCATAGATCAATTGGTGGCAATTTTTTCTGGCGAAATTACGAACTGGTCAGAGTTGGGCGGTAAGGATCTGCCCATAAAAGTGTATGCGCGTGATGATAAATCTGGCACTTGGGATACTTTTAAAAGTTTGGTACTGGAATCGCGTAAAGCAAAACTTTCTGAATCTGCTATTCGTGTTGAATCCAGTAGTGAGTTGTCAGATTCTGTTGCGCGTGAAGCAGGTGCCATTGGTTTTATTGGCTTGCCCTATGTGCGCCATGCAAAATTAATGGCGGTAGCGTCTTCCGATAACAACAAAGCCATTATGCCTACGCATTTTACGGTGAGCACAGAAGATTACCCGCTTTCGCGTCGCTTATTTTTCTACACGCCGCAGTTAAATCCTAATATCGAGACGAAAGAGTTTATTCGTTTTGTGGTAACTGAGCGAGGTCAATCTATTGTAGAAGATGTTGGTTTTATATCGCAAAATATTAAACTGGGTAAGCCGTTTGAAAATGATTTTTACCCTGCAGATATGCGCGCATTAACTGCACGCTCTGAACGCATGTCTATTAACTTCCGCTTTAAAAGTGGCAGCGATGAATTAGATACTAAATCGCTCAATGATTTGGATCGTGTAGCGCGTTATGTGGAAGTCAATGCACCTAAGCGTGTGCAGCTGTTTGGCTTCTCAGATAGTGAAGGCGATGCTGGTAAAGGCACAGAATTGTCTGACCGTCGCGCTAAAGTGGTAGAGCAGCAATTAATTCAACGCGGCATTTATCCGCTGGTGGCAAAAGGCATGGGCGATGCTGCCCCGCTGGCGGCGAGCAATACCGAGGAAGGCAAAAATATTAACCGCCGTGTGGAAGTGTGGATTTTGTAAGTGATCTTTAAGTAAAGATGTTCTATAAAAAACGCCGTGCTGAAGTTGATTCACCACGGCGTTTTTATTTTCGAGGTATTAAGACGTTTTAAACTTGGCGTAAATCGGCCAGCAGTTTTCCAGCATCCATTACTTCTTGCTCATGTGCCGGTTCGCGCCATGTCTCAAGTAGTGCTGCGTCATACCATGCGCGCATAGCCGGTAAGGCCAGAATTGTTTCCATGTAATCGCTCGCGCTTGTGCTCATGGGTAGTTGATAAGTTTGTGCCCGAAATACGACGGGTGCAAAAAATGCATCCACAGCGCTAAATTTTTCGCCCGCTAAAAATGGCCCGCCAAATTTAACTAAACCCTCATTCCATAATTCATCAATACGCGAAATATCTTTTTGCAGCGCGGGCGATATTTGTTGCAATTGAATGCGCACACCGCAGCTCATCCCGCAATTGTTGCGCAGGGTTTGAAAACCGGAATGCATTTCTGCTGCAGCACAGCGTGCCCATGCGCGCGCCGTTTTATCGTTAGGCCATATGTGTGTGTATTGCTCGGCGAGATATTCAATAATAGCCAACGAATCCCAGACCACTAATTCACCATCTTGCAGGCAAGGCACTTTGCCGCTGGGTGAAAAAGTGCGATACAAATCCCACACGCCATTTTCAGGAAATGGATGAATTTTTTCTTCAAAGGGAATATTGAATGTAGATAAAACTAGCCACGGCCGCAGCGACCAAGATGAATAGTTTTTGTTGGCGATATGTAATATGTACATGGTGGACTCCTTGCCTATGGGTTAGAAACAAAAAAGCCAAGGTTGTTGGCCTTGGCTTTAGTCTATTTTATTTCACGCAACATCTTCCAGCGCTTTGAGGCTCCACTCTATCGCCTCTTTATAATATTTTTCGGGTAAAAGTTGTTTGAGCTCTTGCAGCGTTATACGAAGATCTTGTGCATCTTTACTCACTAAATTGATGTGCCCAACTTTGCGGCCTGGTAAAACATCTTTGCCGTACCAATAGGTTTGCGCGACTGGCAGGCTCAGCCACTTGGCGTTGTACTCGGTGCCAATCAAATTAATCATCACATTCTGGCCAAGAATTTGCGCTTTAGGAATTGCCATATTGGCAATGGCGCGCAAGTGATATTCAAATTGGCTGATGCTCGCGCCCGCTTGTGTCCAGTGGCCGCTGTTGTGAACGCGCGGTGCTAACTCATTAATCATAAGTTGGTCGCCAACGCGGAAACATTCCATCGCCATTACGCCCACATAATCCAACTCGTTCAGAAGCTTGCGGAGCATAGTTTCCGCTTGGCTTTGCAGCGCTTGCAAACGCGCCAGCGGTGCAACGGAAGCGTAGAGAATACCGTTCAAATGTAAGTTGAGCGTGAGCGGATAAAACACGCATTCACCAGCGCGATTACGTACGCCCACCAGTGACACTTCTTCATCAAAATTAATCGCTTGCTCGGCAATTGCATAGCCCTGCCAATCTGCAGGAACTTGATCGTCTTGGGTGCGAATCCAATGCTGGCCTTTGCCATCGTAACCGCCAGTGCGGCGCTTGAGTAAAACGCGCTCGCCGAGTTGGTCGCGCAATTCGTTGGCGTTAATGTCGTTTGCCACGTTGCGCCAAGGCGCAGTTGCAATACCGAGTGAGTCGATCAATTCTTTTTGGGTTTTGCGATCTGCCAAACGGCCAAATACGGGTTTGTTCACAAAGTGAGAATGCTGCGCCAAGGTTTGTGTCACGAGAGTGTCTGGCCATTGCTCGCGCTCGGCAGTGACTAAATCATCGGCTTGCACGGCAGGTGCAGTGTTTTCATTAATATCCACCGGGCGCACATCCAACGCCAAAGGCATGCCCGCATGTTTCAACATGGCACCCAGTTGGCCTGCACCTAAAACCCAAATTGGCTTACTGATCATCGACTACCTACAAAAAAATTAACTTCTTAAGAAACTTCAAAAAACGTTACTGCTTTTCAGCCCCTCCCTCTTTTCAAGGGGGAGGTTGGGAGGGGGTTAGTCCACGCTTGGGTCTGGATTATCTAATACCGCTTGCGTCTGGGTATAACGGAACTCTTCAATGCGTGAGGCTAGGTCGGCATCGTTCAGCGCCAGAATTTGGCAAGCCAACAAGCCAGCGTTAAACGCGCCTGCCGTACCAATCGCCAGGGTCCCTACCGCAATACCCTTAGGCATTTGTACTATGGAAAGCAAGCTATCCATACCGTTCAACGCCTTGCTTTGCACCGGAACGCCCAGCACGGGCAAGCGTGTATGTGCCGCGATCATCCCGGGCAAATGCGCCGCGCCGCCAGCGCCAGCAACTATCACACCAAAGCCATTAGCCACGGCTTCTTCAGCAAAGCTAGCCAACTTTTGTGGCGTGCGATGTGCCGAAACCACCTCGGTATGGTATTCCACTCCCAGTTTCTGCAGGATTTCAACAGCGGCTTGCATGGTGGCCCAATCACTCTTGGAACCCATCACAACGGCGACTTTAGTGCTCATAGCATTGTCTCGAACGAAAAATAACCAACGGAAAAAAGGCGCGTATGTTAGCACAGAGTGGAAGGAGGGGTAACTCTGAAAATCCAAGGATAGCTAGGGGGTAAGCATACTGCTTATGGGAGTATTTGAGCGGCTTTTCGCAGGTACTTCCACCACCTCAAACCGCAAAACGCCAATTACTTGGTTGGCTTCTGTTACCACTGTAATTTTCCAATGGCCAGCAACTTCTTCGGGGAAATTCATTTTATGGCTCCATGCACGGTAGCCTTGTTCGCGGCCGCCTTTAATATCTAACGGAATTTTATCCAGCTTTTTGCCGTTGCGGCTCCACTGGTGGTAGATGCGTTCGTTTAAACCGCGCGGCGCGTGAATGGCGGTGTAGGCGTAAATACCTTTGCGCAATTGATCGCTGCTAATAATTTTTAATTTTTGATTGGGTGAGCGGCTTTCATCGTCAATATGATCGGTGATGGCAACTTGGGTTAACCACAGCGATGCCGGTGGAATCCACGGGCGTACTAAATAACCTATGCTGCAGGTTGTAGTGATCAACAATAAAGTGACCAAATAACGCCTCCATTTTTGAATCGGCATGTTGTGTGCGGCACTGATGCAGGTGAGTACTGCTGCAATGGAAAGCGACCACAAATAACTTTTCGGTGTGGGTAAATAAAATAGCAGCGGTAGCGTTGTGAGTAGCGCAGCAAAAAGTGTGATGCCGTGAAAAATAAAATATAGCCAGCGGCGCGGCGCTAGCCATCTGTAATAAATAGGGTCAGTTATAGAAATTAATGCGGCCACAATTAAGAGTGCGGTAAATAGCGCTTGACCACTATTCCATGCCGTTGTCAGCACAAAAAAAGGTACTACAAAAAATAAGCTTTCTTGATGTATTAATTGCGTGACATAGCGCAGCGCAGCGGGTGGTATTTTTTTATCAAAGTAATGAAAAATTCCGCGCTCTAACAGATTCTCAACGGCTAACCATAGCCAGCCAGCGAGCATTAAGATGGCAATGAGTTGTGCAAATTGTTCCTGCTTCCGCTCCACCAGAAAAAAACTGGCCAGCCCCGATACAAAACCAAATAGCGGAATTATCCACGGGTAGCGTGTAGCAAAAGTGATAAGCGTGCTAATGAACGTTTTAGTGAAGGCTAAAATAGGGGCATCCTATAAATAAGCAGACTTTAGGCGTTTGGTGAAAGACATTCGGTTCGCTAGCTAACATTGAGCCATTAATTATCTTCCGCTTCTTTTAATTCAATGCCTTTTATTTCATTCAGTGCTTTAGATTTGTGCTCTATAAGCTGCTCCCCTTGCTGATCTACATAAAGCGCTGCAATATTATTTTCATTCGCTGCTTTTATTCCCGCTTCACTGCCTAAGCACAAGAGAGCAGTTGACCAAGCATCAGCAATTGCGGGGTTGGGGTGTAATACCGCCACTGAAACAGTGTTGTGTTCAACGGGTTTGCCTGTGCGGGCATCTAAAATATGGCTGTAGCGTTTGCCATTACTATCAAAGTAGTGGCGATAGGTGCCGGATGCCATAAGTGACATTGGCTCGCCGGCGTTGAACGCCACTATCTTCGATAATTTACGTTCATTCGGCAAGGGTTTTTCCAGCGCAACTCGCCACGGTTTTCCATCGGGTTTTTTGCCGCGCGCTTTTAATTCGCCGCCAATTTCCACCAAGTAATTAGTCACACCGTGTTTTTCTAACAGGTCTGCAATGCGGCCTACACTGTGACCTTGGCCTATCGAAGATAAATCCACCCTTAAATTGGGTAGTGTTTTTTGCAGGTGATTTGTATCTGCAGTGATGACCTTATCTATACCAATGACTTGTAAGGTTTGTTGCAGTGCGTCATCGCTTGGTAAATTAAATGAATCTTTTTTAAAACCCCATAAATCAAACAGTGGTTTAACGGTTAGGTCGTAACAGCCATTGCTAGCAATACTGATCTTGCGCGCCTGTTCAACTAGCTGTACCACCTCTTCGTTCACTTCATGCACCTCGGTGTCGAGCTGCGCATTAAATAATTCGATGGTGGAGTCTTTGCGATAGTTGGAAATGGATGCATCGATTCGCTGTAACTCTGTTGTCACGTCTTGCTGAATCGCCGCTTGTTGAGTCTGGTCGGCTAAAACAAACGTGAAATGATAGGTAGTACCCTGCGCAAAGCCTTCAATTTTTACGGGTTCTGGTGTTTTGCTGCAAGATGACACTAGGCAGATGCTAAGGCTACAGCTAAGTGTGGTGACGAATGCTAAAAGTTGGCGCATTATTAAATCCAGGTGAGTGATGCGTGTTGTAATATTGGGCGCATTATATCCCCATGCCTACTGCTTTTGGTGGTGGGATTGTGCATCAATAGTGTAAACATAACTTGGTATAGAATCTGCGTAGCTAAAAAATTGAATTTTCTTTTTGCTATTTATTAACACTGACGAAGACTAAGCGCTTATGCCGCATCGCTCGCATTTATTTTCACTCCGTTTGTTTCATGCCCTGCGTGAAGCCTGCTTTACCGAGACTTATACCCGTGAGCGATTGCTGCGCGATTTTATGGCGGGCATTACCGTTGGCATTATTGCTATTCCGCTCGCAATGGCGCTGGCCATTGCGAGCGGTGTACCGCCGCAATACGGTTTGTACACGGCGATTATTGCGGGCTTTTTAATTCCACTTACTGGTGGTTCTCGCTACAACATCTCTGGGCCAACGGCTGCATTTGTGGTGATTTTGTTTCCTATTGCGCAAAAATATGGTTTTGGCGGTTTGCTGGTGGCAAGTTGTTTAGCGGGTGTAATTTTAGTGATCATGGCGTTTATGCGGTTGGGGCGCTTGATTGAATATATTCCTGAATCGGTCACCTTGGGTTTTACCGGTGGTATTGCGGTGGTACTTATTACACTGCAAATAAAAGATTTTTTTGGTTTACAAATTGCGAATCTGCCAGAGCATTTTGTCGATAAAAGTATTGTGCTCTTAAGTTATTTACCGCAAACCCATTTGCCCAGCTTTGCGATTGCCGCGCTTACTTTTTTAGTGATGTTGCTGTGGCCGCGTTTTAAAACACCAGTGCCGCCGCATTTGCCTGCGATTATTGTAGGCACGCTTGCAGCTATTGTGTTTGCGCAGCAGGGATGGGTGGTAGATACCATTGGCTCGCGCTTTCATTATCTATTAGACGATGGTACGCAAGGGCAAGGTATTCCGCCTATGTTGCCCGCATTTGAGTGGCCGTGGTTGCGTGGCGGTGCAGATGGTCTGCCGCTGGTGTGGAGTTGGCATTTAGCGCAAGAATTATTAACAGCTGCCTTTGCGATTGCAATGCTCGGCGCAATTGAATCGCTGTTATGTGCGGTAATTTTAGATAATGTTTCCGGCAAACATCACAGCGCTAACAGCGAATTATTGGGGCAGGGCATAGGCAATATTGTTGCGCCTTTTTTTGGTGGCATAAGTGCAACTGCCGCTATTGCCCGCTCAAGCGCGAGTTTTAAAGCAGGTGCAGAATCGCCTGTTGCGGGCATGGTGCATGCGGCCGTTGTACTCTTGGGTTTAATTGCCTTGGCACCCTTGATGGCCTATGTGCCTATGGCAGTGATGGCTGCGTTGTTGGTGATGGTTGCGTGGGGAATGAGTGAAGCACACAAAGCTGTGCATTTATTTAAAACCGCACCGCGTAGCGATGTGCTTGTGTTGCTTACCTGTTTCACGCTTACGGTGGTGTTCGATATGGTTATCGCCATCACCGTAGGTATTGTGCTTGCCGCTCTGTTATTCGTAAAAGAAATTGCGGCGACCACGCAGGTGGTGGAGATTCAACATGAAAAATTACCGCCCAATTGGCGTATCTTTAAAATCAATGGGCCACTGTTTTTTGCGGCAGCAGATAGAATTTTTGGTGAGCTTTCACTGAAGGTGGGTGTAGAGGAACATCTGATATTGCAGATGGAAAGCGTGACTATGATTGATGCAGGCGGCTTGGCTTCCCTGCGTAAACTCATGGCGCAATGCGAGAAAAACAATACTCACATTGCGCTCACCAATATTCAGCGCCAACCGCTTAAAAATTTATTGCGCGCGAAATTAAAACCGGATGAAACACCACTAGAGTTTTATTCGTCTTTGGAAGAGGCCTTGGAGCACACACGCGGTGTGTAGGTTGGTGGTGAGGAACGAACCCCAACATGACCATCTTGCCGCACCAACCAAAAGTCAATTTAATATCCAATCAGGCTTTTGGTTAATCGTGTGAGATGGTCATGTTGGGGTTCGCAAGCTCACCGCCAACCTACGGTAAATGTTTTTAAACTGGATCCGTCTCGCCACCAAATGCTGCAAGTAATGCAACAATAAAGTTTTTCAGCTCGCCGCTCATAATTGCAAAATCTGCATCAAACTGTTCTGCTTTGCTTTCGGGGTTGCGCTCGTTGGCTTTTTCGCTGATTACATCGTCAAACTTTAAGCGTTTTACCGCGAGTTGATCATCCAATACGCAGTGAATAGATTCTTTCCAGGTTACTGCGAGTTTGCTCACAAACATACCGCTGTTGATATGGCTGAGAATTTCGTTTGCGGTTAAGTCCTGCTTTTTGCATTTAATTACGCGTGCATCTTTGCCTGCTTGCAACTCACATTCTTCGCCCAGCTCAAACTTATTTGCCAGTTTTCCTGTTTGTACCCAGTGGGTCATTACTTGGGTGGGAATATTTTTGGCGCTGATGGGAATACAGCGCAAACTGCCCAGTGCTTCGCGCAATTTGCTCAGTAAATCTTCAGCGCGTTTAGCGGATGAGGAGTTCACCACAATCAATTTTTCTTGCGGAGCTATATAGGCGAAATCTAAGGATGATTTGGCAAAGGCTTTGGGCAAAAGTGAAAAAATAATTTCATCTTTCATGCTTTGCTTTTCTTTGCGGCCCACGCTGCGAGATTCGGCTTCACTGATCGCTAAGGCTTTTTCTTCTAGCTGCTCATTGATTACGGATGACGGCAGAATTTTTTCCTGCTTCTTGGCGCAAATCATAATGTAGCCGTTGGTCACGTG